>Ga0181529_10000402_pt1 | contig 64063 bp, 48 predicted proteins | sample PEATcosm2014_Bin_36_FD_119763 | JGI IMG/M metagenome (GOLD analysis project Ga0181529, IMG submission 119763) | Peatland microbial communities from MTU Mesocosm Facility, Houghton, MI, USA - PEATcosm2014_Bin10_30_metaG | ecosystem: Environmental > Terrestrial > Soil > Wetlands > Peat | place...
GGGGTTTTACAGGCCGAGGAAAATTTCATTTCGGAGGGAGGCGGGGGTTTCAACCCCCGCATAAAGCCAACAGAATCAATGCGGGCTTTAGCCCCGGAAGGACTCGCCGTTTTGAAAGGGCACAACTTTAGTCGTGCCGCAAGAGCCGCAAAATCAACGGGCCTTTAGGCCCTGAGGGATGTTTTTCAGCAGTTCGGATTCAATCCAGGCCCTTTTCCGTAGCCCGTTGAGCCCCTGTGGCATCTTTGCCTAAAAAGCGGATTCATTGGGCAAGAACCGGAATTTACAAGAATTGTCTGATTCTTGCCGTTAGGGATAGGTTGCCTCGAACGTAACTGACGGATTGGCGACGATCCGGGTGGAACTGAACATAGACCTCAAGTCGAGAAGTAGAATTCAAGCGAGCCTAATCCGATGTTGAAAATGTTGGTGACGGGATTGGCCACCAGTAACGGCCAATCTGCCGTCAATGCAAGGAGAGAGATATGCAGCCACTTCTGAAGTTCCTGGAGGTTTGGGTTCCTTATGTTGCATTTGCAGGCGCTTCCTTCGCCATCCTTGTTTGGTTGCTTTCAATTGACAGTGGCCGGAAAAACAAACATCTGGCGTCCTCTGAGTTCTGGTCGATTCTTTGGCCGCTTGTATGGCTCTACTACCGGATGATTGGAAAGCACTCTGATCAGGCCGCCCGTCGCGTTGCGCTCTCAAGGGCAGTCATGGGAACGTCAGAAAAAAGGATGCAGTTCAAAACCATACGCGAGGCAAAAGACTACCTTGCAGAGAGAATCTCCGAGGAGGCAGAGCGTGATGGCACGCCTCTAACGGATATTGAGAGGAAGATGCTTTACTTCACCGAGACTGGCTGGACTCTGCCGGACATGAAGCAGGTTAGTGCGGACTTTGACAGGGACTATGATCAGGGGGAATACGAGAGAAAGATCGGTGGGCTTGCTGATAGAATTCATTCCCGTCTGTGGGCTAATGACCGACAGGGGGAGGAATCCTGGAACGCAGCGATACAGAAACTGAGCCACGGGGACCACTATCTGCTTGTTCTGGTAGACGCAGCAAATCCCGTGGAAAAAGGGGTAAAGCAGAACCTAAAAGTGCTGGTTGTTGCTCTCTTCCTCTTTGCGCTCATCGTTCTGGACCAATGGTTCAGACGACGGATGCGCGACCACTGATACATTTTTGGCAGTTTACCATCTCTTCGGAAGTTCCTACATAGTTATCTTTTCAGCAAGACCGGCACTCATGGAGTCTTGAAACCAACTGCCCCCAGAAGACACAAACGCCCCTGCATTGGCAGAGGCGTTTGTCTCGGAGCTGAAGTGTAGATGCGGCTTAGGGCAGAATCGGCTTGGGCAACTCCGGCGTGACGGGTGCTCCCGGCTTGGCGTCGGCCTTCTTGATGTCGATGCCGCCCTTGAAGAAGGCGCCGTCCTCGATGCTGATTCGCGCCGCGGTCACGTCCCCGGTCAGCGCGCCCTCGGCGCGGATGTCCACCCGGTCGGAGGCAAAGATATTGCCGCGCACCTTGCCCAGAATGACGATTTCGCGGGCGGCAATGCTGGCTGCCACCTGGCCGTTGCGGCCCACGGTGACGCGGTTGCCGGGGAGGTTGATGCTGCCTTCGACCTTGCCGTCGATAAACAGCGACTCGGAGCCGGTGATCTCTCCCTTGACGAACAGACCCTTGCCGACGGTGGCTTGGTCGCCGGCCGTAACCGGGGCGCGGTGGGCGGGTTCAACCGGGGGTGGGGGCGGTACGGGGCGGGAGGGTTCAGGTGTAAAGCTGGGGGTAGTCGGTACGGACTGGCTGGGTTTCCACATAGCGCTCAAGATGATTCCTTTTCTGTCCTGGAGGGACGGGGCTTGCCAAGGCAAGGGCTATTGCCGCGCGCCCTAAATCTGATTGAATAGACAGCCGAAGTATACGCCTTTGGCGGTCCTGATGACGGCCGCGGATGAGAGGATTCCCCTCCCCTCGCGCTCCGCCCGGAGCATTGTGTTGCCGCTATTTTAAGACAGTGAGCCGCGAAGGATCGAGAACATTGAAGTTGAGTAGCCGGTAACCAGCGGGGTTAATACCCAGGTCGCCCTGCCGGGCTGCGAGGCACAGCTTCAGCGCATCCGGAAATGGGCCGGGGTTGCTCGAGTTTGGAAGGCGCGTAGGATGTTGAAGATGAGGGCGCGATGAAGATCGAAACCCGGGAACTGGAACCCGGCCTCTGGCCGGCGTTGGAGCAACTCTTTGGCGCAAATGGCGCCTGTGGCGGCTGCTGGTGCATCTCCTGGCGCAGGCAACCCCGCGACGACTGGGAGAACGACAAGGGCGCCGTGAACAAGGCGCGCTTGAGGAAATTGGTGACTACAGGCAAGGCGCACGGGATTCTGGCTTTCAGTGAGGGCCGGCCCGTGGGCTGGTGCTCGTTCGATCGCCGGGTGGACTATCCCCGGCTGAACCGCGCCCCCAGCCTCAAGTGCGACGATGCGGAACAGGTCTGGTCGGTCCCCTGTTTCTTTGTCCACAAGGATTTCAGGGGGCAGGGCGTGGGTACTGCCCTGCTGAGGCACGCGCTGGTGGCCATGAAGGCGCTGGGCGCGGAGGTTGCCGAGGGCTATCCGGTGAAGCCGTTCAAGAGCGGAAAGAAGATCCCCGGGGCCTTTGCCTGGACCGGAACCCGCAGCTTGTTTGCCAAGCAGGGCTTTGTCGTCGTAGGCAACCCGGACGGCGGCAAACAGCGGGTCCGCAAAGGTCTCTGAGCCTGTCAGGCTCCAAATAGCCTACTCTTGAACTATGACTGATCGTGAACTGGTGGCACGGATTGCCCGCTCTGCCGGCGGTAAGGCCGGATATAAGCAACTGGTGCGCGAGCTGAGTCTCAGCGGCGGACGGGAGCGCCGTCTGCTGCTGGAGCAACTGGCGCGCCTCACCGTGCGCGGCCAACTGGCCAAGGTGGACCGGGAGCACTGGAGCATTCCCAAACCCTTTGGCGCGGGCGGCACGCGCGACAATCTCGTGGCTGGCCGGCTGGATCTGCACCGCGACGGCTACGGCTTTGTGCGGCCCAACCCGCGGCAGGCTTCCAAAGCAGTCTCTACTCAGGAAGACATTTTTATCCCGCCCACCGAGATCAACAGCGCCATGCAGGGCGACCAGGTGCTCGTCGAAGTCGAGCCGCCCAAAGCCGATGGCCGCCAGATGGGTCGCATTGTGCGGGTGCTGGAGCGGTGCAACCCCACCGTGGTTGGCACCTTTCATTACGGGGTCCTTAGCGGCAGTTCTTCGTCGATGGGGTGGAACTATGCGCGAGCGGACCGCGCGCGAGGGAACACGGTGATCCCCTTTGACGAGCGGATGACGCAATCCATCCTCATTCCTCTTGGCCAGGAGCTACCTCCAGCCGACGAAGCCGCCACGCCACACCGCGTACTCGGCGACAAAGCTGCCTCTGCCGCCGTTCACGAAAGCCTGGAAGGCCTGGTCGTCGATGTGGAGATCACCAGTTGGCCCACGCCAACCAAGTCGCCTGTGGGCCGGGTGATCGAAGTGCTGGGGGATCCAGACGACTTCGGCGTGGACGTGGAGATGATGATCCGCAAGCACCAGTTGCCGCGGATCTTTCCAGACAATGTTTTGGCCGAGGCCCGCGCCGTGGCCCATCTGGACCTCTCAGAAGTTTCACGCCGCCGCGATTTTCGCGGATTACCAATTGTCACCATCGACGGCGAGACGGCTCGTGATTTCGACGACGCAGTTTTGGTTGCCGAGCGCCCCAACGGCGCAGGCTACGAGCTGCAGGTCCACATCGCCGACGTATCGGAGTACGTGCGCGCCGGCACGGATCTGGACTTGGAAGCGCGGCTCCGCGGAACCAGCGTCTACTTCCCCGATCGCGCCATCCCCATGCTGCCGCAGGAGCTTTCGACCAACATTTGCAGCCTGCGTCCCGGCGAAGACCGGCTGGTGTTGAGCTGCGTCATGCAGCTCGACTCGAACGCCCGCATCGAGAGCTACGAAATCGTTGAGGGAGTGATCCGCTCGGCGGCGCGGATGACCTACACCGATGTCCACGCGATTCTGGAGGGGGATGCAGAGACGCGTGCCCGCTATGCCGCGCTGGTTCCTGACTTCGAGCGAATGCGCAAACTTGCCGGCTTAATGAATCAGCGGCGCGAGGAGCGGGGCAGCATCGATTTTGACCTGCCCGAGCCAGTGATCGAGTTCGACGAGCAGGGCCAGATGCGCGGCGTCACCAAGTCTGAACGCACCTGGGCCAACCGGCTGATCGAGGAGTTCATGCTGGCGGCCAATGAGTGCGTGGCCACATGGCTTGAGGACCTGGGCGTGCCCTCGCTCTATCGTATCCACGAGAAACCCGATCCGCGCCGCGTGGTGCAATTTGAGGAGCTGGCCGCCGGCTTCGGCTACACGCTCGGCCTCGGCGCGCTGCCGGTCAAGCGTATCGTCACCCGTGGCGACCGCCGCGACGCGCAACGCACCGGCCGCAATCCGCGGGTGCACGAGGTCCCGGAAGACATTCCGGTCACGCCGCGGATGTATCAAAAGCTGGCGGCAAAGATCGAGGGCAAGCCAGAGGAGCGGATTCTCAGCTATCTGATGCTGCGCTCGCTCAAGCAGGCGCGCTACTCCGAGATCAACGAGGGCCACTTTGCCCTGGCCGCGCCAACTTATACTCACTTCACGTCGCCCATCCGGCGCTACCCTGACCTGATTGTTCATCGCATCGCCAAGGCGCTGCTGCTGGAAGGCGTACCCGGCGAGGGAGCGGTGGCCGAAGGTCGGCAAAGCTCGCCCTGGACGCATCCTAACGAGGGAACTAACGACACACGCCGGGTGCCCCCGGTCCCTCGCACTTGGGGACCGGGGATAGCACAAACCATCACGCCACCCATTCCCGAGGCCGAGCTGGCGCAGATTGCCGAGGAAACCAGCCAGACTGAGCGCCGCGCCGCCGAGGCTGAGCGCGAGCTGGTGGAGTGGAAGAAGGTCCGCTTCATGCAGAATCGCGTCGGCGAGGAGTTTGCCGCGCTGGTGCTGAACCCGGCCAAATACGGCCTCTTTGTCGAGTTGACTGACCTGTTTGTCGAGGGGCTGGTGCCCATCGATTCCCTGCGCGACGACCGCTACACCTGGCGCGAGAACACGCACGAGGTCATCGGCGAGCGCACGGGCCGCTGCTTCCGCGCCGGCGACCATGTGCAGGTGATTCTGGACCGCATTCTTGCCCAGGAACGGAAGCTGCAATTCTCAATTGTGGAGGAAGGCATTCCGCTGACCGGCAAGAAAGCTCCAAAACTCCATCCGAAAGCGAAGAAAAAGAAGGCCACCTCCGCGCCGGGGCGTTCCTTCAAAGCCAGAAAGAAGCTAGGCAAGAAGGGCCGGCGGCGGTAGGGGCGAGTGCTGCGCCAGGCCGGCCGGCACTCCCGATCCAATACAATAAAACTGGGAGCATGATTGATGGCACACATGGTGTTTTGCGTTCGCAACAAGAAGGAGATGGAGGGCTTGGAAGAGCCTCCCTTCGATTCGGAGTTCGGCCAGAAGATTTACAACAACGTCTCCAGCGCGGCCTGGGACGAGTGGATCAATCACCAGAGAATGCTGCTGAATGAGTACCGCTTGCAGCCCTGGACCCCGCAGGCGCAGCAGTTTCTGGTCGAGCAGATGGAGCAGTTCTTCTTCGGCGAAGGTTTGGCCCTCCCCAAGGATTTCGTTCCCCCGTCGCAGTAAACGGCGGCAGGCAGGCTTCAGGAGGGTTGGCAGAAGGCAGGTTTGCGGCAACGGACAGGGGTCCGGCAGCGCTCCGGCGGCAAATTGATGCGATTCTCCATCCGGACGCAAGCGCGCAACTCCTGCCTCGTGTAAACTAGTGAAGACCCCAAAGCCGGCTCCTCCTGAGTCGGCTGGATTGTGTCGGGACGTGGCTCAGCCTGGTAGAGCACTCGCTTGGGGTGCGAGGGGTCGGCAGTTCAAATCTGCCCGTCCCGACCATTTAAAAATATCTCTATGACTTTACAGCCGGCGACCGGAGCGGCGCGTGGTTCTGGCTCCTGCCAGTCAGCCCGGATGCAGCGCACTGTGCACCGCCGTGCCGCGCCACTGTACCAACCACTGAAGCTGTACTCCTACCAGTCCTCTCTACCGGTAAACCTGCGGAATGAAGTTCTGTTCCTGGATGGGCGGGCGCACGTATTTCGACTTCTCCAGCTTAGGCAATTCCAGCGGTTCAGGCGTCAGATCGCGGTAGGCAAACATCGAGAGCAGATGCCGGATGACGTTCAGCCGTGCGCATTTCTTGTCTTCCGCATTGACCACAAACCACGGAGACATCTTGGTATCGGTCACCGCGAACATCTCATCCTTGGCGCGCGAGTACTCGGCCCAATGCTTCCTCGACTCCAGGTCCATCGGACTCAGCTTCCAGCGCTTCGTGGGGTTCTTCATGCGGTCCTGAAAGCGCCGCTCCTGCTCCTCATCGCTGACGGAAAACCAGTATTTGATCAGGCGAATCCCGGAGCGCAGCAACATTCGTTCAAACTCCGGGCAGCTCTGCTGGAACTCCAGATACTGCGCCTCGGTGCAGAAGCCCATCACGCGCTCAACGCCGGCCCGGTTGTACCAACTGCGATCAAAAAGCACCATTTCGCCCGCCGCGGGCAGGTGGGCGACATATCTCTGGAAATACCACTGCGTAGTTTCCCGCTCCGTGGGCGTGGTCAGCGCCACCACCCGGCAGACGCGGGGATTCAGCGATTCGGTGATGCGCTTGATGGCGCCGCCCTTGCCGGCCGCATCCCGGCCTTCAAACAGCACCACTACCCGCAGACCCTCGTGGCGAATCCACTCCTGCAGCTTGACAAGCTCAACTTGCAGGCGGATAAGTTCGTCATCATAGTCGCAATCCTGTCCCAGCCGCAGCGTCTTTGCATTGGCCTGCGCCGGCGCCGGAAGGTCTCCGTGCTTTTGAATCTTGTTGGAAGGCTTGGCCGCCTGCTTCGTCTCCGGCTGGCCCTTCTTGTGCTTGTCTTTCATCGCATTTCCTCCCGCACTTCTGGCGGCCACTCTTTCCACCGGCAGGATTCGCCGCAGAAAGAATCATATACCTGGCTTGCGGCGGTGAGATGTGCTTTCTTAGATAAACGGATTGCGAAATAGGTCTCTGACCGCTTGAAGTTGTACCAATGCTGGGTTCCCCAGGTCTCGATTTTGAGCCCCGGGAAACCACGGATGCTAGGATGCAATCATCCGGTCAGAAATATGGAGAGTTAGAGCATTTTTCCTGTTGGTATAGAGTGGATCTCCTGCTTGGCTCAAGGTTGCCGGTCGCTGCAAGAACAGGCAGCGCCAACACCAAGTAGCGCCAACACCAAGTAGCGCCAACACCAAGTAGCGCCGGCCTCCTGGCCGGCTGTTGCGTGGACCTCCCGGTCCACGCCGTACTCTACACCAACAGGAAAAACACTTGAGTGGCCTCCGTGGCCGGCCAGCCTTCGCGCTATCGCACCTTCCACTTCATTGAGAGCGCGGCAAGTTTGTCGTTCATCGAGGGCTGCGGCTTGGCCGCGTGCTTTGCCGCGGGGCGCGGCGTGGCTACAGTCAGCGCCTTGATGGAGAGCGCAATGCGTTTGGCTTTCAGATCCACGCCGAGCACCTTCACCTTGACGATCTGGCCTGTTTTCACGGCCTCCGACGGCTCCTTGATGTAGCGATTGGAGAGCTCGCTGATATGTACCAGCCCATCCTGGTGGACGCCGATATCCACGAATGCGCCGAACTTGGTCACATTCGTCACCACGCCCTCCAGCACCATGCCCGGCTCGACGTCGGCAATCTCGCGGACTTCTTCCCGGAAGCTGGGCGCCACAAACTTGTCGCGCGGATCGCGTCCCGGCTTTTTCAACTCCGCAAGAATATCCTCGAGAGTGAAAGCGCCCACGGCGAGCTGGCTGCGGTCCACGTTCTCAAGCAACTGCGGCTCAAGAATGATCTGCTTCACTGAAGTCTTCAGCGAGGCGGCAATCTGCTCCACCACCGGGTACGACTCGGGATGAACGGCGGTCTTGTCCAGCGGGTTATCGCCGTTGCGGATGCGCAGAAAACCGGCCGCCTGTTCGAAGGTCTTCGGCCCGATGCCCGGCACTTCCAACACCTGCATACGCGAGCGGAAGCTGCCTTTCTCGTTGCGAAAGCTCACAATGTTCAGCGCGGTGCGTTCGGTAATGCCCGCGACGAAACGCAGCAGCGTCCACGAGGAGGTATTCAAATCCACGCCGACCTTGTTGACGCAGCTTTCGATCACTGTTTCCAGCGACTCCTGCAATTGGCGCTGATCCACGTCATGCTGGTACTGGCCCACGCCAATCGATTTCGGATCGACCTTCACCAACTCCGACAGAGGGTCTTGCAGCCGGCGCGCAATCGAGATGGCGCCGCGCACCGTCAGGTCGAGATCAGGAAATTCCTGCCGTGCGACCGGGGAAGCCGAGTAGATGCTGGCCCCTGACTCACTCACAGTTGCAGAAAAAATTCCGTCAATCTTGTTATCCCGCAGAAACTCGCGCACAAACGCATCAGTCTCCCGCGAGGCTGTCCCGTTGCCAATGGCGATAGCCCTCACGTTGTGCTGGCGCAGCAGCGCTTCCAGCTTGGGCGCGGCCTCTTCGTTGCCGTGTTTCGAGGTATGCAGATACAAAACATCATGCGCCAGCAGCTTGCCGGTCTCATCCACGACGGCCACCTTGCAACCGGTGCGCAGACCCGGATCGATACCCAGCACGGAGATTGGCCCAGCCGGCGGAGCCAGCAGCAAGTTATAAAGATTGTCGCGGAAGACGCGGATGGCCTCGGTATCGGAGCGCCGCTTCAACTCCAGGCGAATCTCGCCCTGAATCGATGAGTTCAACAGCCGCTTCCACGCATCGTCAATGGCCAGTTCGAGTTGGCGCGTCCAGTCGCCTGCCTGGCGCAGGACGTGTTTCTGAAGAATGGCAATCGCCCGCTCCGGGTCAACTTCGAGCAGGAAGTAGAGCACTTTTTCGCCTTCGCCGCGCCGTATGGCCAGCATGCGATGCGAGGGGATCGTCTTCACCGGCTCGCTGTACTCGTAGTACATCTTGAACTTTTCCTGCTCGTCCACGGCGTCCGTGGATTTTTTGCTCACCACCATGCCCTCATCGAAGACAAGAGCGCGGAGCGCCTTGCGCAGGTCGGCGTCTTCGCTGATCCACTCGGCGACAATATGCCGCGCGCCTTCCAGCGCCTCGTCCACCGTGGCCACGCCTAGTTCCGCATTTACAAATGTGGCTGCGAATGCTTCCAGCGGCTGCTCGGAATTCTGTTGCGCCCATAAGTACTGGGCCAGCGGCTCCAGTCCCTTCTCGCGCGCAATGGTGGCCTTGGTGCGCCGCTTGGGCTTGTAGGGAAGATAGAGGTCTTCGAGTTCGCTCTTGTCGAGCGTGGCTTCGATGCGCGCCTTCAGTTCGTCGGTCAGCTTGCCCTGCTCGGCAATGGAGGCCAGAATCGTCTCGCGCCGGTCGGCCAGGTCGCGGAAGTAGGCCAGCTTCTCTTCAATCGAGAGAATCTGCACTTCATCCAGATTGCCCGTGGCCTCTTTGCGGTAGCGCGCGATGAAGGGCACCGTTCCGCCGTCGTCCAGCAATCCGATGACGGCCACCAGCCCATGAAGCGGGACGTTGAGCGTTTGCGCAATGTGAAGAAGAATTTCAGGGGAGAGATTTTTCGTTTCTGTCATGAGTGGTCCATGTCCATGGTACATGGAGGCCGGGTGGAAATCTCGTCTCTCGAAACTGTGCAAAAATTGCCGGCTCGGACGAGTGCGTTGAGCCGGCCGGTCTTGCCGCCGTCACGAACGCGGCGTCTCCGGCTCGTTCGTCAAGGCGGCCCAGATAAAGTTGGCCAGGAATTCCGACTCATCGCTCGAACTGCCGTTATTGTGACCCATCAACCTGCGCTGAATCGTTCCCCTGGTCATATCCGCAATCATCCACGCCACCTTTTCCGCGGGTACGGGGCGTATCTCCCCGCTTTTGATTGCCTCCTTGATCGCTACCTCAAGTCGTAGCACCGGTTCGCGGAGAAACTCGCGATATTGGCTGCGCGTCATGGTCAGATTCTCTTCCGCGGAGTCCATAATGCGGAAAAATTCCTTGCGCGTCTCGGCGTTTTTCAGCCGGATCAGGATGAATGCGCCGATCTTCTCTTTCAGGGTTGTTGCCGCATCGATCCGCTCCAGCGTGCCCTTCTTGAGCGTCTTCATGTCGTGATTCAAAACGGCTTTGTAGATCTCTGTCTTGGATCGGAAGTAAAGATAGACAGTTCCCTTGGCGATGCCCGCCTCTTTGGCGATTTCGTCGATGATGCCATGAGCGAATCCCCGGCGCGCGAAGACGGTTCGCGCCGCATCGACGATCTCGGTCCGGCGAAATTCAGAGACGAGTTCCTGTTTGGTTTTCATCTGGATTCGGACTTCACTTTCCCTTGAGCCGGGGGGCGCAAAATTCTGCTGACCACCACGTATATTATAATGACCACATGGTCAGTGGCAATAAATCCGCGCCGGAGGACAGAATCTCGCGGTGAGCGCATCCGAAAACACGACGCCCTCCGCGGCCGCCGATCACCAGGAGTGGCGGCCCTCCGCGAACCCGTGGATGATCGCCGGGTCTGTCATGCTGGCCACTTTCATGGTGGTGCTCGACTCCTCGGTAGCCAACGTCGCCCTGCCGCACATCGCCGGCAACCTTTCGGCTTCTACCGACGAGTCCACCTGGGTGCTGACCAGCTATCTGGTTTCCAATGCCATCATGCTGCCCGCCACCGGATGGATTTCGCGCCGCATCGGGCGCAAGCGCCTGATCATGGTTTCCATCCTGATTTTTACCGGCGCTTCGCTGCTGTGCGGCATAGCGCTGACCATGCCCATGCTGATTGTGGCCCGCATTCTGCAGGGCATCGGCGGCGGCGGAATGCAGCCGCTGGCTCAGTCCATCCTGCTGGAAAGTTTTCCGCCCCGGCAGCACGGCACGGCGATGGCTGTCTATGGCATCGGCATTGTGGTCGCCCCGGTGATCGGTCCCACGCTGGGCGGATGGATTACTGACAGTTACTCCTGGCGCTGGATCTTTTACATCAATCTTCCGGTCGGCTTGCTGGCCCTCTTCATGGCCAACTTGTTCATTGAAGATCCTCCCTACCTGCGCCATGCTTTTCGTGGAGCGATCGACTATCTCGGCTTTGGCATGATGGCCATTTGGCTGGGCACATTTCAACTGCTGCTCGATAAAGGCCAGGAGGCGGACTGGTTTGCCGCTTCATGGATACGCTGGACGGCCGCAGCCTCCGCGCTAGCGCTCATCGGCTTCATCGTCCACGAATTCAAATGCCGGGAACCTATCGTGCAATTGCGAATTCTCGGCAACCGCAATTTTCTCGTCGGGACGGTCATTACCTGTCTCTACGGTTTTGTTCTCTATGGCGTCACGGCCATCCTGCCCTTGTTTCTACAGACACAGTTGGGTTATTCGGCGATGGAAAGCGGCATGACGGTCAGCCCGCGCGGCATGGGCTCGCTGCTCTCCATGATTCTGGTGGGAATCCTGGTCAACTATATCGATAGCCGCATTCTGCTGGGCTTCGGTTTTGCGATCTTCGGCTATTCGAGTTTGTTGCTGAGCCACATCAATCTCGGAATCTCCATCGGCTCGGTGGCCTTCCCGAACTTTATCAACGGCTTTGCAGGAGGCTTCGTCTTCGTCCCTCTCACCACCATGGCCATGGGCCAGTTGCGCAAGCAGGAGATCGGCAATGCCGCCGGCATTTACAACCTGATGCGCAACATCGGAGGCAGCATCGGCATCGCCAGCGTCACTACCCTTCTCGTGCGCGGCGCTCAGGTCCACCAGAATTATCTGGCGGCCAACGTCTCGGCGGGAAATCCAGCCGCGATGGCGCTGCTTCACGGCTTGCAGGCAAGACTCTTTGCCCAGGGAGCGGATGCCTTCACCGCTCATCAAAGAGCTTTGGGGGCAATTTACCGGAGCGTCCAACAGCAGGCATCGCTGCTCGCGTATGCCGATAACTTCCGCTTGCTGGCCTATCTCGCGCTACTCTGCATTCCCCTGGCCATGCTCTTTCATCGCGCAAAGAAGCATCAGGGAATCTCTGAATAAGTCGCGTATTGAATAAGGCGGCGCTTTGAATAAGTCACATTTTGAATAAGTCACGTTTTGAAAGGGCACGACTTTAGTCGTGCCATAAATGCAACAAAAAAGCGGGGCTATACAGGCTGCGGAAAAACTCATTCCGGAGGGAGGCGGGGGTTTCAACCCCCGCATAAAGCCAACAGAATCAACGCTGGCTTTAGCCACGGAAGAACACTTTCCGCCAATTTCGCCAAAATCTGGAGTTTTTCCGCAGCCTGTTCAGCCCCTGAGCGAATCTTCGCTCTACAACAAAACTTGATCAGAGGTTTCTTCGCTGCCGGCGCGCACCAGCAGGCAGGTGATGTTGTCGTGGCCGCCGGCCTCGTTGGCCGCATCCACCAGGCTTGCGCAGAGCTGATCGAGGGGCAGATCGTCCGCGATTATCGATTCAATTACCGGATCGGCAATCTCGCCCGTCAACCCGTCGGAACAGAGCAGAAAAATGTCTCCCGGTTCGGCCTCTAACTCGAAGATATCCGGCTCGACAGTTGGCTGGGTGCCCAGAGCGCGGGTGATAACGTTGCGCATCGGGGAGCGCAGGGCTTCGGCGGGTGTGATGCGGCCCATCCGGACCTGCTCCTCCACCAGTGAGTGATCCAGGCTGATCTGCTCCAGATGGAGATTGCGCATCCGGTAACAGCGGCTGTCGCCCACGTTGAAGACCAGCACGCGGCGCCCTTCGGCCACCAGGCCCACCAGCGTGGTTCCCATGCCGCCGAGTTGAAAGTCATCCTGGGAGCGGGAATGGATGGCCTCGTTGGTGGCGCGAATGGCCTCTTCAATCCCATCTTCGAGCGGCGCGGCCTCTGATTCGACCTCAGTCCGGCTGCTCAGCAGGCGCAGCACCTCGCCAACGGCCATGGAACTGGCGACCTCTCCGGCCGCGGCGCCGCCCATGCCGTCACAGACAACATAGACCCCGCACTCCTCGGAGATCCCGAATGCATCTTCGTTAGAGGGGCGATTGCGGCCGCAGTCGGAAAGCGCGGCAGAGTCGTAGCGAACGTCGTTTGCGGACAAGGAAAATCTCCCGCAGCCCAGTTTACATGGTTTTCAATTGCCGCATGCGGGTAACTCCCGATCAGTGGCCCGGCGTGTGAGCGGCAGGTTCCAGAAGCGGCGGCGGCGGGGGCAGTTCGAAGACCTGAATCGCGCCGCCATTGAGCACGGCCACGCGGCGTCCAGAGGGCGAGATGGCCACATTTCCACCCGCATCAAGGATCGGACTCGCCGACGCCTCCAGCGCCACCCTGCCATCAGCCGCGTCCAGAACCTCCACCAATTGTCCTTTGATCTCGTCTTGGCTAAGGGGTGAACGGCCGCTTACCGGGTGGGTGACGGCCAGAGCTTCTCGCGCCAGCCGCAGGCCGTTCGGCGCTCTCACCACCAGCGGCCACACCGTCGCGTCTGAAGTCTGCGCCTCCCAAAGGCGGCGGCCATCGGTCCTCATCGCCACCAGCTTCCCCGCGCCCAGGGGGGTGCAGGTGGTCACCAGCACCTCCCTCTGCGAGAGAAAATCGAAGAGCGGCGAACAGGTCGACTCCACCTGCCCCAGAATGGTGCTTCCGCCGTTGAAGTATTTCAAGTTCAGCAGCCACTCGTCGCCCATGGCCCGCAGGCTCTCCAGATAGCCGTCGGAGTTGATGGGCAGATGCACAGTGGAGCGGGAGCGGCTCACCAGCATCACTTTGCCGGAGTCCCGGCGCAGCACGCGCACTGCAAAATCGGATTCGCCGGGCTTCTCCTCCTCTGCCGCCACCTCGCGCGAGTCGGTCACCAGAAACTGTTGTGCGGGGTCCATCTCCAGCCAGAGCAGCGGCCCCGGAAAGCGTAGGAAGGGCTTCAGCTCCAGCGTGGCGTCGCCCAGTTCCAGATTGTCCCGGTCGCGCAGCAGGAAGCGGCCGTCGTTGAGCATCCACAGGTAGCGTTCCCGGTCGTGAACCGTCCACAGGGCCTCGGCCTCGACCGTGCCTTCCGGCAAAGTCAGCACCACGGCGCGAATCTGGCGCTCCTCGTTCGCATCGGCGTCGCGGCGGATCAGTCCTGGCACGCGAAAAGTGAACAGTAGCCGGTTTTCATCCAGAAAATCCAGCGAAACAAGGCTATTGCGCTGGCCCAGATAGTTGGCCCCCGGCGCCGAAAAACCCAGCGGCTCGACGGAAACCTTGAACGCTGGCGGCTGAGATGGCTTCTCGGCAAGCTGGTCGGGCAGCGCTCGCTCCCTGAGGGCATGGGTTGGCTCCGGCGCGTTCAGCAGACTCTCCTGCGCCAGAGCCAACGGAACCGCGCACAGCGCCGCCCCGGCCGCCACCAGCCACAAGCCCGCACGCAACCTCAATCTCACGCCAAAAAACCGTTTCGCCATCTATCTCCATTCTCGCCGATGTCGCTGGTTTCGGGCAGTGGAACGGCTCGGTTCGTGCGTGTGCGACAGTAAGAGTGGGATGGAAGAAAACGCAATCATTGATCGGCGCATCGGATTTTGGGGCTACAGCGCCTGCTTTGTGGCCGGGTGCCTGTGGGGCACGGGCTTTTACTTCGGCAGGCTGGCACTCAACGAGATGAGCGTTGAGCACATGGTGCTCTACCGTTTTCTCTTTGCCTGCCTGGGTATGTTGCCGGTTGCGCTGCTGCATCGTCGCCGGGTCCGGCTCACCGGCGATGAGGCGCGCTTGCTGCTCCTCTGCGCCGCTGTCGGCGTGCCCTTGCAGTTTCTGCTCCAGTTTCACGGCTTGGCCCGCACCACGGTCAGCCACGCCTCGCTGATGGTGGGCGCCATGCCCGTGATGTTGGCCGCCGCCGCCGCGATCTTTTCCGGCGACCGGGCCAAAGAGGAGCGGCTTGACGGCTTCTCCTGGCTGGCCCTCTGCGCTTCCACGGTGGGCGCGGTGCTCATCGCTCTGGGCGGCAGCCGCGGACCGGTCGCGCACGGACAACCGACAATGACCGGAGACCTGCTGATCGTGGCCTCGCTCTTCACCTCGCTGGCCTGGATTCTCTTCAGCAAGAAGCTAATGCAAACGCACAGCCCGTCGGTAGTGACGGCCTACACCATTTTTTCAGGAACCATCATGCTGGCCGTCTGGGTCCTGGGACCCTGGCTGCTGAGCCCCTTCACCCACGCCCGTGTCACGCCGCCGCCCTTCGCCCACGTCAGCCTGACCGCATGGATTGCGCTGGCCATCAGCGGCGTGTTCTGCACGGCCACCACCACGCTCTTGTGGAACTGGGGCATCAACCACGTGCCGGCCTCGCGCGCCGGCGTCTTCCTGAATATCGAGCCGGCCCTCGGCGCCTGGCTGGGCGTCCAGCTCCTTGGCGAGCGTCTCGGCCCCTACGCCTGGGCAGGCGGCGCCCTCATCCTGATCGCGGCCGTGGCCCTGACCACCCGCAGCCAACCCCCTGGATCTGCCCCGGAACCAGCCGTCCTCCTGGAATAATCGCCGGGAATTGCTCTCGATCATTTCTCCTGTTGTTATAGAGTGGATCTCCTGCTTGGCTCAAGGTTGCCGTTCGCTGCAAGAACAGGGATCGCCGACAACAGGGATCGCCGACAACAGGTAGCGCCGGCCTCCTGGCCGGCTGTTGCGTGGACCTCCCGGTCCACGCCGCACTCTACACAAATAGGGAAAGTGCTCTAATATCGGTTGCATGGCGGGCAACATCTCTTCCATTGCAACCAACGGAGACTTCGCGTTGGTGCGGAGCTGGCGGCGCGACTTCGTGGAGCTTGCCGTCGCCTATGGCCTCATTCTGCTTGTCCTCTGGACGCCCCGTCCCTGGCAAAAACTGCTCTGGTGGGTCGCAGCCGTCTCGGTCGCGGCGATCGCCTCGTCATCGTTCGAGGGCTTGAAGGCGATGGGCCTGCGCCGCGAAAACTTCTTCCGTTCGCTCTGGGTGGCCATCCTGGCGTTGCTGGTTTCCGCCGTCGCCGTCGCCCTTGCCGTCAGACTGCACACCCTCCGTCTGCCCGGCAGCCCCACCCTGTTCATCAAGACGTATGCGGGCTATGCCATCTGGGCCTTCGTTCAGCAATTTCTGATGCAGTGTTTCTTTCTTTCGCGCCTCCTGCGGTTGCTTCCGAACGCAAAACTCGCGGCCGGCGTGGCGGCAATCATCTTCGCGGCGGCGCATCTGCCCAACCCCATTCTCGTGCCCTTTACTTTGCTCTGGGGCTTGGCCGCCTGCCTGCTCTTTCTCCGTTATCGCAACCTCTATCCTCTGGCCATCGCGCACGCCATCCTGGGAATCACCATCGCCATCGCGGTTCCCGGACCGGTGGACCATAACATGCGGGTTGGCCTTGGCTACTTGACCTACGCGCACGCCCACGGCACAACCCAATCAGCGCAGCCATAGCGACCAGATCGCGTCCACCGAGGCGTGGGTAATCGCCGAGGCTCCCACCCGGCGCTCGCGGCGCCATGCGCGCCCATAGAAGACACCCGCCACTGCGGCCAGCAACACGTAGCGCCAGTTGAAATGCACTGCCCGCTTGTTGAAGTGAGCCAGACCAAACAGAGCCGCCGTCAGAAACAGCGCAGCGTAACGCCCCATGCGCCGCTCCAGCAGGTTCTGGAGCCATCCGCGAAAGAAGAGCTCTTCCGGAACGGCAATGAAGAAGAAGGTGAAAACCCATGCGCCGGCAATCGGCGCCCATCCCGGCCACGCCGCGTGCAGATGCAGAAACCCCAGGCCCAGGCCCAGCACCAGCGCAATCGGCGTATACCAGCCCAGCTCGCGCAGACCCGCAGCGGCATCCCGAAGGCGCAGGCGCAGGTCGAAGCCGGTTCCCTCCAATTGCCGAAGCGCGATAAAGCCGTAGATTCCCGCGTCCAGCAGCAGCATCTTGTTGAAGATTGCCAGGTGAGCCGGCCACGCGCCCTCAAACCAGCGCAGATCCACCGCCAGCCCCAGTGTGGCAAGAACCAGATAATCCCGCCAGTTGCCCTGTTGGCTTTCGTCAATCCGTCCGGCCTGCCAGAGCAGGCTTGCCAAGGCCACCGGCAGCAGCGCATACAGCGCAAACCAGCCCCATCGAAAGCTCCCGCCGGCTGAAGCCACCAGCACATAAGGAAGACTCAGGACTGCTGGGCACGCCAACTGAACCCAAACCGGAAGCGCGCGCGCCCGTCCCGCTGCCCACTGCGGAAAGAATGCCGCAGCCAGAAACGGTGCCAGCACGAGCAAGGCGGCAATCGAGTTTGCCGGTGTAATCATGGCGCTCAACTTCCATTTTGCATCTCCATTCCGCAAAATCCACCGGCGGCAGAAAGGTTAGAGAAAATGGAAGGATGTGCCCCTCTCGTTCGCGAATAGTCTGCCCGCGCGCCCGCCAAGCCAAACCTGAGAGCATTTCTCCTGTTGTTATAGAGTGGATCTCCAGCTTGGCTCAAGGTTGCCGGTCGCTGTAAGAACACGCAGCGCCAGCAACAGGTAGCGCCGGCCTCCTGGCCGGCTGTCGCGTGGACCTCCCGGTCCACGCCGCACTCTACACAAATAGGGAAAATGCTCTGGTCACGTGAGCCCGTCGAATTACACCTCGAAGGAAAGCTGTGCGGATGCGAGCAGCGGCGAAGCCGGCCTCGGCTCGGAGGCCAGTTCGTACACCAGCCGTTCCAGCACCAGCCGCTTGTCGGGCGGCGAAGAGCGCAACTCCAGGTCAGCGCGGGCAATCAATTTGAGCGCCCGCGTCAGCTCGCGGCGGTTCTTGTAGCGGCGGGCCTGGCGAATCAGATCGTCGGCCGCAAAGGGCGGCACGCGGAAGCCCTGCCACAGCGCCTGCCAGATCGCCCGCGAGTCGCGCACGTTCTTTTCCAGAATCACCAGCATCTGGCGGAAGGTGCGGGCCAGCATATAGAGGTGGCCGATGGCCGCGTCCTCGCCGGCGTCGGAGCTGTTCAGCAGCCCTTGCAGCAGAGCCAGCGCGCGCGCCCGGTCGTGGGCGCTGATGGCGTCGGTCAGTTCGTAGAGCGAGCGCTGCTTGGCGCCCAGCACCATCGTCTCCACGTCGCCCAGCGTGATGCGCCCCCGGCCCAGCGTATAGAGCAGCAGCTTTTCCAGCTCCGAAGAAATCAGCATCAGATCAGCGCCCAGTGAGTCCACCAGCTCGTGAGCCGCATCGGGGTCCACGCGGACGCCGGCTTCTTGCGCGGTGGCCACCACCCAGCGCATGGCGTCTTCCTCGTTCACTCGCGCCAGCTCCACCATGCTGCAATGCTCGCCCAGAGTCTCGGTCAGCCGCTCGTAGCGCTTCTTGTCGTCCATCTCCATGCGCCGCGCGTCCGCGGGGATGCGCAAAAAGTCCGCGACAAAGAGAATCAGTGCCTGCGGATTCGGCGAGCGAAAATAGCGGTCCAAAGCGGCAAACTCGTCCTTCTTGGCCCCGCGCGTGTACAGTTGGCGCACATTGCGCACAAAAATCGCCTGGAACGGCGCCATCAGCGACGGGGTTTGCGCCCGGTCCAGCACCTCGAAGATCGAGATCCCGCCCAGGTCCAGGTCGGAGAGGCAGAAATCCCTCAACTCCGGCGGCACAAAGGCCTTGAGAACGGCCCCCCGGCAGCGGTCCAAAAGAAATGTTTCGTCGCCGGCCAACACGTAGCCGGGCTTGAGCGGGCCCTTGCCGGCCGCCGCGGCCTCCATCTCCGCCACAAAGCGGCCCATCGCTGTAAATCCCGCGCCCCAGCGCGCGCCGCTCATGAGGCCAGCCCCGTTGTAGTGAGTCTCCGCTTAGCGCGGTCAATGAATCTATCGATCATGCACCTTCAGAATACCTTTCCCGTCGTGTCGAGGCCAAAAATCAATTCGCCCGCTCTCTGCCCCTAACCAATTCCCTATTCCCTATTCCCTGTTCCCTATTCCCTGTTCCCTGTTCTTAGAATCCTTCCAGCACATCGGCCACCAGTTGCCGCGCGAATTCCCGCGAGAGCCGTTCGACGGCCGCCGGATTCTCCTGGAAGAACTTCGGCAGGCTGGTGGTGGACTGGTATTGCTGGCGGTAGACGTAGTTCTTGTTCTCGTAGAGAACTTTGCCGTCCCGGCTGGTCAGCGTGACTGAAACCACTACGGTAATCAGGTAGCTGGACGACTGCTGCGTCGAGGAGTTGAAGGTCAGCGGCGCCACCGCCTCTTTCAGAATCGTCCCATGCAGTACCGCGTCCGGGTCTCCGCCCGCATCGGGGGTCACCCGCAGCCGTGTGCGCGTAGCAAATTCGCGGATCACTGCCTGGGTCATCACCGTCTCAGTGCGATACGCCTCGGTGTGCGTGGCAAAGACCGGCACCGAGAGCGTCTTCACATCGGGCGGCAGGTGGGTGGCCGCGCCCAGCGTGTGGTATCCGCAGCCGGAGGTCCCCAGCAGCGTAGCAGTGATCAGCAAGAAAGCAAACGGACGCATAACTCATCTTATCGCGCAGCCGCACCCTTCTGCTGCAACTACACCCAGGCAGTCGCCAGCACATCCAGTCCCACGGCAGAGAGCTTGAGGCCGTCGGCGCGATCCTTGAAGTAGAGTTCGTTGAGCTGATCAAAATTCCGCTGCTCGAAGCGCTGAAATCCCGTTCGGCGCAGCTCCAATTCCAGCGTCTCCGGCGTAAAAAGCAGCCGGAATGGCTCTCCGGCAGCGGCGACACGCCGGGTCAGCTTATCGAACGCCGTGCGGCCTTGCGGGCTCAGAGTCTCCCGCGTGAGCGCGTAATCGAAGCTCACTGCGCTCCCGGCAGGCAGTTGCGCAATCGTGCCCAGCGTGGAGCGAAAGGCCTCCAGCGTCAGGTAGGGAACCACCCCCAGCCAGCCGAAGAACGCGGGCTCCCGGGCATCAAAGCCCGCCCCGGCCAGCCCCTCTGATAGAGTCATGTGCTCAAAGTCCAGAGGAACAAACGTCATCTCTTCGGGCACGGCAATGGCGGCTTTGGCCAGCAGCGCCCGCTTCCACTCCTGCGTGGCGGGGAAGTCCACCTCGAAGACCCGCAACTCTGGGAACGGATTGCGATAGGCAAAGGTCTCCAGCCCGGCGCCCAGCACCACGTACTGCGTCACGCCCCGCGCCACGGCCTCGGCCAGCCGATCCTCTACATAGCGGCTGCGTACCGCCATGAAGGCGCGAAAATCCCGCGCAACCCGGTGCATCGCGCGCTCCATGTCCCTGGCATGTCCGGTGCCGACCAGCCGCGGCGCGATGGGATCGTCCAGAATCAGCGGCCGCTCCATCACCTGGTGCGCCGCCCGGCGAATGGCCACGCGAAGAGCCGTCTTGCTAGCTTTGCCCGTCTTCATCCATCTCAGTTTATTGTCCCGGCCCCCGAATCCTGCCCAAATCGATTGCATCAGCCCCGAGCGCGTACCATATTTTCCATGAGCTGGATTGGATGGGCACTGCTCTCTGCGGCCTTTGCCGCCGCCACCGCCCTGCTGGCCAAGGTGGGCGTGGCGCATGTGGATTCAAACCTGGCCATGGCGCTGCGCACCACCGTGGTGCTGGTCTTTGCCTGGGGCATCGCCCTGGCGCTGGGCAAGCACGGTGAAATTCGCGCGCTCGACCGCCGCACCTGCCTCTTTCTCACGCTCTCCGGACTGGCCACCGGCCTCTCCTGGCTCTGCTACTTCCGCGCCTTGCAACTGGGGCCAGCCTCGCGCGTGGCCCCGCTCGATAAGCTCAGCGTCCCCCTGGTCATGCTCTTCGCATGGCTGCTGCTGGGCGAAAAGCTCAACGCCCCGGCCCTCGTCGGCGGCCTACTCATCACCGCCGGAGCCGTGGTCATCGTCTTGGGCTAAGACCGAGATGATGGGCTGTCTGCCGCGACTGAAGTCGTGCCCTGACACAATGCGGGTTTATGAAACACGCTCTAAATACAAGAAACCTCTGATCAAGTCGATATCTTGTCAGGGCATGGCCAAAGTCATGCCCTGACAAGCTCGATTCGTTCAGAGGTTCCCTGGTGAACACTAATTGCAGTGGAACTCGCGCGGCTTTAGAAAGCCAGCTTGAGCGCCAGTTGGATAAGGCGAGGATTGTTGACGGTTGAACTCACCGAGCCGAATCCTGGAGCGTTAATATCCTGGAGCGGCATGCCGTACTGCGTGTGATTGAAGAGGTTGAAGAACTCCGCGCGGAAGTTCAAATCCATCGTGTGCGGCAGCGCGATCTTCTTGATGAGGGAGACGTCGGAGTTGACGAAATCAGGTCCGACGACCGGAACGCGCGAGGCATTTCCCAATTTGCCGACGGCGGGCGCGACGAAGCAGGCCGCATTGATCCACTGATGTTTGCTGTGATCCGCGTTGTAGGGGTTGCAGTTGGCCACCTGATCAGGCCGGTTGTAGTTGTACGAGTCGCCGCCGGTATTGAAGGTAGTGCCCGACGTATTATTGCTGTCGAGCAGGGGAACGGGGAATCCGGAGGAAATCCTTTCGATCAGCGTCATTTGCCAGTTGCCGGCAATGGCATTGGTCACGTTGTTCCATCTGCTGCCGAACTGCCTCCCGTGGCCGAAGGGCAAATCGTAAATGACGCTGCCGGTGAAGCTTTGATCGAGATTGATCTGCGACAAGGCCCAGTCGAGATTTTCCCAGTTGGGCAACCCGAAATAGGGGGCGCTCAACTCTGACCCCAGGCCGTCGGACAACCCGTTGTCGTAGGTGCGGGAGTAGGTGTAGGCGACCAGTGCGTAAAGACCGTACTTGGGCGCCGTGGTCTCCGCCTTTAACTGCATCGAGTTGTAGTGCGTCTTGCCCACATCGCTCATGATCAAGATCGAGTTGTAGTTCGGAGCGGGGTAGGGATAGCTGTAGGCAGCGCCACCGGGGAGACAACCGATGGTGTAGCCGGCTGTTCCGCAGGCCGAGGGGCTGTTAACGTTGAGGGCGTTGCCGAACTCCAGCAAATGGCCGCCGACCGAACCGGCATAGCCGGCGGTGAGCAGAACATTTCCCGGCAACTGACGTTCGACGTTGGCGTTATATTGGTGAACCCTGCCTGGCTGGAAGTTCGTGGGCTGGTAATTGTACGTGCCGACGAAGCTGGCCACATTTTGCGGCGTGGGGAGGAGGGGAAAGCCGCCGGAGGCGGTAGCGACATTCTCGACTGTCTGCCCGGACAAGGTGGCGCAGTAGGAATACGCGAAGGCGCAGCCCGCGGAGTAAGTAGTGGGGAATACATCGGACTCGCCGAGGTTGGGCGGATTTTGCCAGAGGCCCTGTGCGCCCTGGTTCCAGGAGGAATCGTGATAGATGCCAAAGCCGAGGCGCATCACGGTCTTGTCGCTGCCGAGAACCTTCCAGGTGAGGCCAAGACGGGGTTCGTATGCATCCTTGAACATGTTGATGCCCGCCGATCTGCTTACTCCGTTCTTGCCCGCAATCAGCAACTGTCCTCCCGTGGCAGAGGGAATATAGTCCGCCATGCGGTCATGGACCTCGGTGATGGGAGTGGTTAAGTCCCAGGCCAGGCCCAGATTGAGGGTGAGAGACGGGGTAACGCGCCAGTCATCCTCCACAAAGGGCCGGTAGATATTCCAGCGGCGGCCGGTGACGGCGCCGTTGTATGCCTGGTCGTGGATGGCCCCTCCGACAATTCCCATCAGCAGGTCCGCCTCGGGATCGCCGGGAGCGACGCCTGCGCCGCTGAAGTTTCCGAAGGTCCCGACGAGCCAGAAGCCAGCTCCAAAGGCTGCTGTGCCGACGTTCAATTGGTTGTCGCGGAGATCGATGCCGGCGTGAATTTCATGCTTGCCGCGAATCAGGTCGAGATCGTCTTTGAAGGAGTAGATGTTCGTACCACCCTGGAAGGGAGAGTAGCCGCGATCGCCGAGGGCCCAATAGCCGCTAGTAACTTCAGCGGAAACCAAGCCTTCACTGTATTGAGCACTGGAGTTGGGGGTATTGCCGGTGCAGCCCAGATCGGCGCCCGGAATCCCCAATTTGGCCGATTCGCAGGTGTAGTTATCCGTTGAGGCAATGTAGTTGAAGATGCGGTTGTAGCCGAGGGTTGCCTGGTTGAGCGTGCGGGACGAGAACACGTGGTTCCAGCCAACGCCGATGTTGCGCGCGTGGTTGATCAGGTTCTCATTGCTGCCGAAGGCGTCGGATTCGGCGAGTCCCGGCGCACCACCGGGAACAAACGAGGATGCCTGGTCGTAGCTGAAACGCGCGAAGAGATTGTCCTTGCTGGTAAGCGTATGGTCCAGGCGGACATCGAACTTGGTTTCGTTCAGAGTGCGCACGGGCTCATTGACGTAGTTGTAGCCGGAGGCGGAGTTGCCGGAGTTGACAAGATTCGTGGGGTAAATATTTATCATGGCTTTGCCGGCGGGGTCGATCAGGCCGGCTGGAATCTTGTTACAGTCCGTTCCCGGAGTTTGGAGTCCGTACTTCCCGTCAGTAGTGCTAGTATCCACAGGCTCAGGATTCCCCGCGCCATCGCATTGGAAGTAAGGATCCGGAGCGCCCACCATATTCGGATTGGCGATGGGATACGGCACGACATTGCCATTGGAATCCAACACAGGCTTGCCGAACGGGTCGTCTGTGAAATCTCCGTTGCGCATGGCCAGCGAAGGAACCAGGCCGGTGAAGGTAATGCCGTGGCGCTGATATTTTTGTTCGGCGTCGGCGAAGATAAAGGTCTTGTTCTTGCGAATCGGCCCGCCGACGGAGCCGCCAAACTGGTTCAGGTTGAACTTTTCCACGTTGCTGGCAAAGTAGCTCTTGGCGTCGAGATCGGTATTGCGGACGAACTCAAAGAGAGAGCCGTGAAAGTCGTTGGACCCGGATTTTGTGCTGACCAGCACGGTCGGGCCGGCGCGGGAGCCGTATTCGGCGGAGTAGGTGTAGGTTAGAACCTTGAATTCCTGAATATCGTCGATGGAAGAATAAATGCCGATGCCGCCGGCGGTCAGTTCGTTATTGTCCACTCCATCCAGCAGCCAGTCGGTGGCGTTGGGACGGGAGCCGCCGACTGACAGAGAGAAGGGGCCGCGCGCGGCCACCTCGCTGTCGCCGCTTTGGGTGAAAAAGCTGTGGGGATTGGTCTCTGCCGTTGCGCCGGCGGTGAGCGTAGCGAGTTGAACGAAATCGCGGCCATTCAACGGAAGCTGCGACACCTCCTGCGAGGTGATGACCTGGCCGAGGGACGGACTGGCCGTTTCGACAGCTACGACGTAACTGGTAACGGCCACCGTAGTGACTACAGTGGCGGGAACGAGCGTAAAGTTGAGTTCCCGGGCTTCATCGATTTGGAGATACAGGCCTTTGGATTCAGCGCTTTGAAAGCTCGCCGCATCGACGCGCAAGGTGTAGGTCCCGACAGGAAGCAATGGGATCAAATAATGTCCCACACTGTCCGTTTTGCCTTCTCGAACCATGCCGGTTCCCTGAGAGGTAGCCACGATGGCAGCTCCAGGGATAGCCGAGCCGGATTTATCAAGGACATTGCCGGAGAAGCTTCCAGTTGCCTGGCCTTGAAGGGCCGGAGAGATCATCAGCGTGAGAACGCAGACAACCAGAAAAAGAAGTACTTTATGGAATTTTGTATCGGCGGAGTTTTCCACCGATCTCGGACATTCCGCGCCAAACACTATACCTTTCATCGTCATTCCCTTTCGGCAAAGCAGTTGAGGTGACTCTTGCGTGAAAGTGGCTGAGGTGGCTTTGTGTTGAGTACGCTGCGCTTGATGAAAACTTGATCAGTCAAATGTAAAAACCGGTTTGTCGCCTGTCAACACAAAGTTTTCCTGGCACAAAAAACCTCTCCATTATAGGAGTGCAGAATCAGGAAGGAGAAACGCCCATGCCACTAGATGAAACTCTCGGTTTCCACAAAATCGCCTTCCCGCAGGTTGATTGAAGGACTCGATGAGTGCTCCTCGGTCTGGCATTGCAAGGTGCACAGGGTCTAGCTTTTGAGACCCGGAATGTAAGAAATCTCCGTCCGGTCAACCCGTACGTGCAGAGAATTATCCATCCACGGCGCACAATTTAAACAGTTGGGAGAACAGGGCAGAACTGTCCCGTTGTTCAATCTGTCAGGAATGTGACCGGTCTGTTCTGTCAACTATCCTCCCGGTTTATACCCTGAAAGAGCCTACCCCCTACCCCCCCTAAAAAATATTCATAACCCGGCAATTTCTTGCATATATTTATCGACGCAGATGATAGACGAACCGAATCGATTGAATTTCTGCAAGCTTCTCGCGCGGTTTCGCGGAAATCCCGCGAACCTGTCAAGTGGCCGAGCCCGTGGAGATTTCAGTGTGCGATCCGGCTGCCGTTACACTAAGGCTGTGGAAGCCTCCTCCAATTCCGAATTGCCCTGCGCACAAAGCACAATCGCAGCCAAGTCCCGCCGCATCGTCCTCACCGGCTTCATGGGCTCGGGCAAAACGACCGTCGGCCCGCTGGTTGCCGCGCGGCTGGGTTGGAGTTTCATCGATGTGGATGACGTGATCGAGGCCGAGGCTGGCGCGACCATCGCCGACCTTTTCGCTCGCCATGGCGAGGCAGCTTTCCGCGAGCGAGAACGCGCGACCATCGCCCGCCTCTCCGCTGGCGATGCGCTGGTGCTGGCCCTGGGCGGCGGCGCCATCGAGCACCCTGCCACGCGCACGCTGCTGCTCACCACTCCCGGCACGCACCTCGTCCATCTGGAGGTGCAACTGGCCACCACTCTCGACCGTTGCCGCGGCACCGAGCACGCCCGCCCCATCCTCGCCGACCAGGCCAACCTCGAAAGCCGCTATCAGCGCCGTCTGCCGCTCTATCGCATGGCCCACGTCTCAATAGCCGTTGACAATCTCACCCCCGGCGAGGCCGTCGAAGCAATCCTGCGCGCCGTGCGCCTGGGCTGAAAGTGAATCGATTCTTCCGTCACCTTGCCCACGCAGCCCACTGACAACTGACCACTGATAACTGACCACTGATAACTGACCACTGATAACTGACCACTGATAACTGACCACTGATAACTGACCACTGTTCACTGGAGAATGGGAATTCCCGCAATCCTCCGCTGCCACTCCGCCGGGCCCGTCTGATGAACGCTGGTTCCTTTCGAGTCCACGGCCACCGTCACCGGCATATCGCGCACATCGAACTCGTAGATCGCCTCCATCCCCAGGTCGGCAAACGCCAGCACGCGCGCCCCGTGAATGGCTTTCGCCACGAGGTAAGCCGCGCCGCCCACCGCCATCAGGTAGACCGCGCCAAACTCCTTGATCGCCTCAATCGCCGCCGGTCCGCGCTCGGCCTTGCCCACCATGCCCAGCAATCCCGTCTCGGCCAGCATCTGCCGCGTGAACTTGTCCATCCGCGTCGCGGTCGTCGGCCCTGCCGGTCCCATCACCTCTTCGCGTACCGGGTCCACCGGCCCCACGTAGTAGATGAATCGCCCGCTGAAATCCACCGGCAGCTTTTCGCCCCGGTCGAGCATCTCGGTCAGACGCTTATGCGCAGCGTCGCGGCCAGTCAGCAGCTTGCCAGTCAGCAGAACCACTTCGCCCGGCTTCCACGTCGCCACCTCCTCGCGGGTTACCGTCTCCAGATTCACCCGCTGCGCCGCTGACACGTCATAACTCAGCTTCGGCCAGTTATCCAGACTCGGCGGATCGAGATACACCGGCCCTGACCCATCCAGCACAAAGTGCGCGTGCCGTGTTGCCGCGCAGTTGGGAATCATGGCCACCGGCAGGTTCGCCGCGTGCGTCGGGTAGTCCAGCACCTTCACGTCCAGCACCGTTGTCAGTCCGCCCAGCCCTTGCGCGCCAATCCCCAGCCGGTTCACCTTGTCGTAAAGCTCCAGCCGCAGCTCCTCAGCGCGATTCGACGCCCCGCGTGCCTTCAGCTCCTGAATGTTGATCGGCTCCATCAGCGATTGCTTCGCTAGCAGCATCGCCTTTTCCGCCGTCCCGCCAATCCCGATGCCCAGCATCCCCGGCGGACACCACCCCGCGCCCATCGTCGGCACGGTCTTCAGCACCCACTCCACCACCGAGTCCGACGGGTCCAGCATCACGAACTTGGCCTTGGCCTCCGACCCTCCACCCTTGGCCGCCACCGTCACATCAACCGTCGCGCCCTTTACCAATTCGACGGTGACACAAGCCGGTGTATTGTCTTTGGTGTTGGTCCGCTTGCCCGCCGGATCGGCCAGAATCGAAGCCCTCAGCTTGTTCTCCGGGTCCAGATAAGCCCGCCGCACGCCTTCGTCTACCATCGCCTGAAGATCGACCAAAGGGCTGCCGCCCGCAGGGCCCTCGAAGCGTACGTCCATCCCAACTTTCAGGAACGCCGTCACAATCCCCGTGTCCTGGCAAATGGGCCTGTGCCCTTCGGCGCACATGCGGCTATTGATGAGAATCTGCGCCATCGCATCCCGCGCCGCCGGCGACTCCTCCCGCTCATAGGCCTTCGCCAAGCTGGTGATGTAATCCACCGGGTGGTAGTAGCTGATGTACTGCAACGCCGCAGCAACGCTGGCAACAATATCTTCCTGCCGGATGACGGTCATGGGGAAGCTCCTCGTGAACAGTTTAGGACAATGTACGGGGATCATATTTGTCCCCCACACTTGCCGCAGGCAGGTGCCGTCAACGCAATCCCGGCGAACAACATCGTTTTCATGCGAAGGAACGTAGCGCCAAACGCCTACGGCTGTGCCACCGCCGACCGCAAATCCGTATGCCCAAAGTCATTGCCCTTGTAGAGCAAGGGTTCGCGCTTGTCGCGTGCCAGGGCATAGGTGAAGCAGTCGCCGAAGTTTAGCCCGGCTGGGCTGCCGCTGCCCTTGCCATAATCGCGGTAAGCCTCCCACGCAATCTTTGCCTGCGCTGCGGTTACCGGTTCGATCTGGAGTCCGGGATTTTCGAGAATTTCTTCCAAGCGGGCCATGAGAATCGGATCCTTGTACCGGCTCACGACGATCCTCGACTCAAGATAGGATGCAGCGGAAATGCGTACCACCCTTGCCGCCTCTATCGCCTCGGAAAAGGCTTCAGCTTCCGGTTCATTCTTGAGAATTGCGATCAGGGCCGAGGTGTCAACGATCATACCGGCAGCCCCGTTTCCGGGTCGTAAAGCTCATCCATCAGTTCCTTGGAGGTCTTGCCGTCATTCATCATCGGCCCAGTCTCACGGCTGATTTTCATGAGCCAATCCGCCATGAGTTTCTTTTTGCGTTGACTTTGTTTTTCTCTCTCGATCTCGCGCTCCACAGCCACCGTCACCGCGGTCACAAGGCTCACCCCTCGCAGCGCCGCCAGTTCACGAATATGCGTCTCAACCTCAAGGTTTTTGATGTTGATTGCCATCGCATTCCACCTTTCCACCATTTACGTCCACCATTCTACCAAAAACCGCAACCAAATCGAAAAGAACCGGCCGGTCCAGCCGTAAACCTCCCCGATGCCCTAATCTAGTGCCATGAGCGAATCCAAGCTGGAAACGCAGTCTACGCACGACGCCATCTTCGATCTATTGGTAGTGGGCTCCGGACCCATCGGGCTCTCCTGCGCCATTGAGGCGCAAAAGGCCGGCTTGCGCGCTGTGGTGGTGGACAAGGGCTGCATCTGCAACTCGCTCTTCCACTATCCCGCGCACATGACCTTTTTCACCACCTCCGCGCTGCTGGAGATTGGCGACATTCCCTTTCCCAGCCCCAACGCCAAGCCCAGCCGAGCCGAGGCGCTCCAGTATTACCGGCTCGTCGCGGCCCACTATAAGCTGGATATCCGCCAATATCATCGCGTGGAGCGCGTCACGGGCGCTGACGGAGCCTTTACCGTGCGCACCATCGACCGCTTTCACCGCTCCGGCTCCATCCAGGCCCGCAAGCTGGCCCTCGCCACCGGCTACTACGACCTGCCCAACTACCTGCACATTCCCGGCGAGAGCCTCAGCAAGGTGCATCACTACTACTTCGATCCTCACCCCTTCTCGGGGATGGATGTGCTGGTCATCGGCGGCAAGAACTCGGCGGCCATTGCGGCGCTCGAACTCTGGCGCAGCGGCGCGCGGGTCACGCTCGTCCATCGCGGCGCTGAGATGCACCAGCACGTAAAGTATTGGATCAAGCCGGACCTCGAAAACCGCATCAAAGCTGGCGAGATTACTGCCCACTTCAACTCCCACGTCGTCGAAATCACCCCCGATGCGGTCCTCATCCAGACGCCCCAGGGCCGCGTAACCGTCAAGAACGACTTCGTCTTCGCCATGACCGGCTACCATCCCGACTTCGACTTTCTTGAGGCGTTGGGCGTGCGTGTTGAAGGAGAGGACCGCCGGCCGATTTGCAACCCGGAGACCAAGGAGAGCAACGTCCCCGGCATTTATCTCGCCGGAGTCATCGTGGCCGGCGCATGCACCAATGAAATCTTCATCGAGAATGGCCGCCTCCACGGACGGCAGATCGCCGCGGCGCTCACGGCCAAGTGAAGCTGGCCGCCGGGTGGCGCATTGCAGCCATCAGCAACCTGCGACCAGGCAAAGCATCCTCCACGCCGCAGGTGTCCTTGGACGGGACGGCTGCGGCTCCGGTAGAATTAAGGATAATAGCTGTAGTGTGGCAACGAACCACCTCGCGCGGTCGGGCATATCGATCCCCTCGCCGCCTGCATGAGGGATGTGCCACGGCCGCAGTTGCGAATCGAATTCAGGAGTCCTGCCCTTTTGCCGCTGCATCTCGCCACGTCCGTTCGTCGCCTCGCATCTGCCCGTCAAGTTTGCACACTCACTGCCCTTGTTGTGCTCATAGCTTTCGGTCCTACGGCCAGCGCGCGCAACACCCAGCACCACAGGCATCCTCATCTCCACGCGATGAGGCACATGCTGGCGAATGTTGGCCTGCCTGGCATGGGTTCCGTTTCTGACGACGACGTGCCTGAGGATGGCCAGAAGTTTGAGCTCAAGCTCGCGCGGCAGGGTGGCGAGATCATCGACGTCATTTACAGGGTGGGCGATACGTATATCCCCGAGGCTCTGGACAAGCTCAGCCAATTCCTGCGCGACAGCCACAACGATGAGGTCAAGAGCTACAATCCCCGCACCTTCGACGTGCTCCACACGATGCTTGCCAAGCTCAATCGATCAAGCAGCGTAATCCAGATCCTCAGCGGCTACCGGACAAAAGAGACGAACGATGCTCTCCGTGAGAGTGGAACCACCAACGCAGCCGAGCACTCCCAGCATATCGAAGCAAATGCGCTCGATCTCCGGGTTCCTGGCATTCCAGCGGTGGAGTTGCGGGACGCTGCGCTTTCACTCGGCGCTGGTGGCGTGGGTTACTACCCTAGAGGTCAATTCATCCACGTAGACACGGGTCCCGTCAGGGAGTGGACTTATGCGCCGCGCCGCGCCAGACACGCTCGCCGCCATCGCCGTGCGTAACGCCGCGTAACCGTCAAGAACGACTTCGTCTTCGCCATGACCGGCGCCTGCACCAAGGAAATCTTCATCGAGAAGGACCGCCTCCACGGACGCCAGATTGCCGCTGCGCTCACGGCCAAGTGAGGCTTGGCCGCCGGGTGCAGCATATTGCAGCCATCACCGACCTGCGACCGCGCAAAGCATCCTCCACGCTGTAGGCGTAGTGGATTGGGAATGAAGTAGTAACTTCCGGTTTGGCGGTCACTCGCCCAGAGCTTCTCTCAGGGTGGCGTCCTGCTCCCTGCTGAGATTGTTACGCATGGCTTCGTTGGCGGCCTTGAGCCCTTCGTCCGCCTCGTGAAACATCGCCCCGGTGCTCTCGAAATACGCCTGATCTATTTTGTATTGTGCCTTGTGGGTAGCGAGCACGATTTCAAGGGTCTGCTCCCCGACAGGGCCTTTCGGGATGAAGGTGACTGGGTAATGCGCAAAATTGTTCCTTATCCTGCGAAGGTTGTTCAGGGTTTTGATCAGGCTTGGTGGCACGACAGCTTTCACCTCCCCAATTTGCCCGGCCAAATTCCCGAGCAGCTCGATCTTGTAGCCGAAAGATATGGTCGGCATCGTGCTAGCTTTCAGCACAAACTCATCGAATAGGTTGCGAAGTGCTTTCGCGCTCCCTTTGGTGAGTGGGATGTTTTGCTCGGGCTTGATGTTCGGGTCGTCGGACGCTGGGAAGAGAATTTCACAGAGGAGCCGGTCTACCTGCATCTCGATTTGGAAGGCGTTGGCGAGGATGGTGCCGCGATACTCCCGCAGGACCTGCTTATGTCGGTCCCACTCGGCCTTGAGCGTGGCATTCATGGTCAAGGATTCGCCGGGTTTGATGGTGATCCAAGAATCATAAGGTGGAATATCTTGTCTTTTCTTCACAACGGAAGTGTACTACTGGCCAGATGCAAAACGGCGTACTGCTGGGTCGACAAATGGGACCACGAATCAGGTTCCGAGTGCGTCGTCGCCAAGCCGGAAGTTACCATTTGGTCAACATAGCTATTTTGCAGACTTCTGCCGCATTCGGTGGCAGCATTCCGTAAAGCCAGTCAGCTACACCGCGCTTCAGTCCAGCTTCAGACTCCGCGGCCTGAACAGGCCCAGCGGATCGAAGCGCGCTGGCTGGCCGGCTGGCTTTGGCTTGCAGTGGAGTCGCGTAGGCCCTGGTGTCGCAAAGGAGCGGGTCACGTGCAGCCGGTCCATCACCACGTACCGCGTGCGCACTCCGTCCACGGTCGCGGGCAGTTGGGCGGGCAGGCGATTGCGGTCCACGTAGATCACCAGTGCCGCCTCGCGCGGGTTGTCCAGGCTCTGGCCTACGCCCACGCCGAAGAAAGCCGGGTTCTGCCGCATCAGCCGGAAGGCCACCTGGTTCTTGACGGTCACGGCCTGAGCGAGCGCGGCTGCGGTGAGCGACGAAATGCCGGTCTCGACAGGCGTCTGGGGCGCGGCTCCGTAAGCCACCGCGCGAGCCGTCGTGGGAATCAGCAGTGTGCGCACACCGTTCACCGTGGCTGGCGCATTCACTGTCCTGTTCTCGTCCGTGTACAGGATCACCGCGGCCTCGCCGGGGTGGTCGCTGCTCTTGCCGGTCGCCACGCCTAGAATTCCTGTCGACGAACTCACCAGCATCCGTGCTTGCGCCAGGGCTTGCTGGGCGCGCGTCGTCTCCGCATCGCTCAGCGTGCGGCCCTGCGCCGCGGAGGTGGTGTTGTCGCCGTAACTTAGGCAACTGACCGCATGGTCTGCCGTGCCCACAAAGGTATAAGCCCCGCCGCCCAGTTGCGCGCTCAGTTCGCTCAGCACATCGGAGGCCGGGTTGGCTACGCCCTGGCCTACGCCGGAGGCGTCCGTCCCGCCCGCAAAGTAAAGCCCCACCGGCTCGGCGTTTGCCGCGTCCACCACCAGCGCGCCAGAGTCGCCCGCGTCGCTGAATTGGTTGCCGCTGATGCCCAACTGGCGCGTGAAGGTCTTGGTCAGGTAGGGCCGGGTCTCTGCGCAATCGAGGTAATACTCCACCTTCACGTCCAGATCGATGGCCGAGATCCCGCCGCAGGTCAGCCCCGTCGTCCGTCCGCTCTTGGCCACTTTCAAATCAAGGGACGCGGTCTCGCCCCGTCCGCCGGTCGAGCTGATGCCCGGAGGCGCTGCGGCCAGTGTGCCGCCCGGCTGCCTCCCGCCCAACTCCAGAATTCTGCCGGCGGGGTCCACGGCGCGCGAGGTCACTTGAGCAATTGCCGCGTCCGCGTTGGTTAGCCTCGATCGGAGCGGCAGCCAGCCGGTCAGCGAGGCCACCGGCTCAACGCCCGCGCCGTTTCCCAGCGGCGTGCAGTTATTGTCAATCAGCCCCGGCTGCACAATTGCGTCGCCCACGCTGGCATGGTCGCTTTTAGCCAGCACGTGATTGTTGCTCAGCAGGTATTCTCGCTTGCTCGCGTCTTCAATCAGCGCGCCCAGCGTCCCGCTACAGCAGTCCACAATCTGGTTGCCCTGGGTGTCGTAGTCCGTGTTGTTGCCGCCCGAGCTGCCCAGCACTACCGACCCTGCCAACTGCCCCTGATGCGTGGCGGGATTGCTCATCACCCCGGAGGAGTTCACCAGCACCAAGGCCGCAGTCCTGGACGACGAGTTGCCTACCGTGGCCACCACATACGTCGCGCCGGTGGATTGCACCGAGGCAGGTGCAATGTAGGTGACCGTGCAGGAGGTGAAAGCCTTGCTGTCGCGCTGGCAACTCGACGCGCCCAGTGAGCCTTGCCCGCCGCTTTGCCCGTTTGCCGAGCTTGCCAGCTTGAAATCAATGCCTGCCGAGCCGCCCGCCTCGGCCAGAATGCCGGTGATGGTGACGCTTCCATTCGCGCCCAGGGCCACGTTCTCCGGTGTCAGCGGTTGCAGGAATCCCGGCGTCACGGTGAGCACAGAACTCGCTCTCAGGCTGGGGTCCGCGTTCAGAGTCGCGGTTACCACCACTTCGGCGCGGTCGCCGGTCAGGTAGCTGGGCGGCGTGTACTGGCCGCTGGCGCTGATGTTTCCCGGCCCGCTCGTCACGTCCCCGCCGGAGACTGACCAGCTAACCTCCGCCGCTCCGCCGCCGGTGAGCGTGGCTGTAAATTGGTTCACCTGTCCGCCCTGCGCGTTGGTTGCATTGCAGCCGGAGCAGTTTGTGTCGATGGCCGCTGCGCCCGGAGCGATCGAAAAGGCTGCATTCGAGGAATTTGCCGTCACCAGCCCGCTGCCGCAGCCGGCCGCCAACAGCACCGCCGGGGTCAGAAGCATCACCAAATTCCTGGTAAACAGCCGCATGGTCAAGATCCTAACCTACATTCTACCGACTGCGACGAAGTAAAAAGAGAAGCGATCCGCCCGCACAATCCTATTCCATCCCTTCAAGGCCCAGCGTTGAATGACATGAAATATGGTAGTCTACAAACTACAAGCTTCGCCATGGTCGAATTCAAACAAACCGAGACCTTCCGCAAATGGCGTATACGGCTCAAGGATGAGCGGATACGCGCTCTGATTGCGTCTCGCCTTGACCGCCTTGCCTATGGGAATGCAGGGGATGTAAAGCCAGCAGGTCAAGGAATCAGTGAACTCAGAATCGACTATGGCCCAGGCTACCGCATCTACTTCCAACAGCGGGGCAACACCATCATCATCCTGCTGTGCGGCGGTGACAAGAGCACACAGGCGAAGGACATCCAAACAGCGAAGCGCCTGGCGGCAGAATGGAGCGAGGAAAATGCCTGAGAAATTCACAACCTATGATCCAGCCGAAGATCTCGGCTCGGACGAAGCAATTGCTATCTTCATGGCCGCGGCATTTCAAACCAGCGACGCTGGCTACATAGCGCACGCGCTGGGCGTGGTCGCTCGCGCCAAGGGAATGGCTCAGATTGCCGGCCAAACAGGATTGTCCCGCGAGCAGCTCTACCGCTCTTTCAGCGAAAAAGGAAATCCAACGCTGAAGACAACGCTTGCCGTCATGAATGCACTGGGCGTACAACTGACCGCGAAGATTCCTACTGCGGCCTGACGGAAAGGGCCGCGGTTCATAGCCAGGTGCCCACATCCTTGAATCGCTTTTGATTCAAGGACCGAGAGCCTCAATCTCCTCAGCCATTCGTCCGCCACCTGGCCCAAAGGGCAGTTCGTCCTACCGCAGGGGTTTGCCGAAGATAACCCTCCCTTGGCGCACACTGGGAGATAGAAGAGAAGCGAGCGAAACCCCTCATCGACCGGAGAAATCATGCGCAGCAACCCCGCCTACGCAAGCCCCGCCGCCTCCACAACCCCACTACCCCCACCAGCCCCGTTTTTCCGCGTTTTTGCCCGTGAAACTGTGAAGCCACACCTAACCAATCTAAAATCAATAATTTACACAAGCGCCCTGCACGGATACACGCAAACTGTAAGCCGGTGAAGCTGTGGAACCCTACCGAACTCATTCAAAATCAATAATTTCCACACGTGGCCCGCACGGGAACACGCAGCTGTGAACCTGTGACGCCAGCACGCAAGCATCGGCCGCTAGTCGCGCTTGCAGGATGCCGCACCGCTGGAAGATGAGTTGGCGCACACCCCGAAATCGGCCATTTACATCCATAAGCGCCAGACCGTTCCCCTTTCGCGCCAAAAAGTGCCATCGCCGATTGCGCGTCTCCAGGAAGGGAAGTTTCCGTGTTACATTGTGGTTGATCTTTCCAGTTTTTGTTTTTATGTTCGATGATGAGCCAAGCCGGTTAACCGGAGCGCAAGACGATGAAAGAAGCTCGGCGCAGGCTGGACTACGATTCGCAAGGTCCGGTTGGAGTAGAGAGTGCAGGAACGAGGCCGCCCAACTGCCGCTAACTTTTCGCAGGAGTAATTGGGAGGGTTTTTCACGGGAGGCTGGCGTAGTTTCTGCATGGGTTTGCGCTTAACCGTAAAGCGCGGATTCTGTCCTGTATGTGAGGTTCAGGCATGAGCGAGGTATCCATCTCTGGGCAGCCAGTCATTCTTTTTGCCGAGGAATGCGATCGCGGCGTCCTGCGCGAAGAGAATCAGGACTCCGTCCTCCATGTCCACATCCCCCTGGGCGACCTGTTGATCGTCGCCGATGGCATCGGCGGATACGCGGGAGGAGCTACCGCATCACGAATGGTGGTGGAGGGTTTTTACGAGCATCTGGCGTCCCTGCCGCCCGACTACCCGGTCGACAATGCCATCCGCGAAGCTGCGGCGCGCTCCAATGCGAAGATCCTGGCGGCAGCCAACGCGCCCGCCTCGCCGCATGCGCGCATGGGCTCTACGGTAGTGTTGGCCCTGCTGCAACAGGAAGCCGCCGGAACCCACGCCTGGATCGGCCACATCGGCGACAGCCGCGCCTACCTCGTGCGGGCCGGCCGCCTGCAGCGTCTTACCGTCGACCACTCCGCCGTGCAGAACCTGCTCAGCCGCAACCTGATTACCCCGGAAGAGGCTGAGCACCATCCCGACGCTTCGGTGCTGACCCGCAGCCTCGGCCATCAACCCGAGGTCGAGATCGACATCGAGCAACTCCCGCTCGCTATCGGCGACACGCTGCTGCTCTGCTCCGACGGCCTCTGGGGATTCGTCCCGGAGCGGGATATCCATAGGGTGGCAGAGGCCCTCGATCTCACAGTGGAAGCCGCCGCCCACAATCTGCTCGAGCTGGCTCTGGCTGCCGGTGGCCACGACAACATCGGCATCGAGATGGCGCGGTTGATTCCGCCTCCCGATGTTCCACCCCCTCGAGCCGAGAACTACCTCGCACTCAAGATCGTGATGACCATGCTCCTGCTGGCCGTCGCTGCTGTGTGCGTGCTGGCCTACCTTACCTTCTGGTATTACTGATCGCCCCGCGGCGGCCCATCGCCGGGCGCTGCTGGCGATCCATGCAATGAACGCGCCAGGATGTCCGGGTTGGCGGGGGACCTTGCGTTCCTTGGGGTGCTTTTGTCCCTCCAGATTCTGGCGAGCAGGAGTCATCGATATGAAGGAAGTTGCGATCATCTCAGCGGTGCGCATCCCAGTGGGCCGGTTCCAGGGCTCGCTTCAGTCATTTTCTGCTCCGCGACTGGGGGCGCTTGTGGTGCGCGAGGCGGTGCGCCGCGCTGGTGTCGAACCCGCACGAATTGATGAGTGCATCATGGGTTGCGTTCTGCAGGCCGGCCTCGGCCAGAACCCCGCGCGTCAGGCGGCGCTCTTTGGAGGATTGCCGCCCGAGGTGGGCGCGCTCACCATCAACAAGGTTTGCGGTTCGGGGCTGAAGGCCGTGGCCCTGGCCGCGCAGGCTATCCAAACGGAAAACGCTGAGATGGTCGTCGCTGGCGGCATGGAGTCAATGACCAACGCTCCCTATCTGCTGCCCCAGGCCAGGGCCGGCTATCGCATGGGTAACGGCGTGCTGGTGGACGCAATGATCCAGGACGGTCTCTGGGAGGTCTACAACAACTTCCACATGGGCGTGGGGGCGGAGAAGATCGCGGCCCGCTACGCCATCAGCCGCGAGCAGCAGGACGCCTTTGCGGCCGAGTCACACCGTCGCGCCGCCTCGGCCACGGCGGAGGGGTTCTTCCGGGAAGAGATTCTGCCTGTCGAGATTCCACCGGCCAAAAAAGGTGCCGCCACGTTGCTCTTCGATGCTGACGAGTCGGTCCGCCCCGAGACGACCGTCGAAATCCTATCCCGGCTCAAGCCGGCCTTTCAGCCGGAAGGCACGGTTACCGCCGGCAACTCTCCCGGCGTGAGCGACGGCGCCGCGGCCCTGGTGGTCGCCAGCGCTGAGCGGGCCCGGCAATTGGGTCTTGCGCCGCTGGCTGTGATTCGTGCCCAGGCCACCAGCGGGGGCGAGCCGGAGTGGTTCGGCCTGGCTCCCATCGAAGCTGTACGCAAGGTGGCGGCAAAGGCCGGTTGGCCGCTCGAAACCGTCGATTTGTTTGAGTTGAATGAGGCCTTCAGCGTGCAGGCATTGGCCGTCAATCGCGACCTGGACCTCGACCCGGCGAAGGTCAACGTGCAGGGCGGAGCCGTCGCCATCGGCCACCCCATCGGCGCCAGCGGGGCGCGCGTACTCACCACGCTGCTCTACGCTTTGCGCCGCCTCGGCATGACTCGGGGCATTGCCGCGCTGTGCCTGGGTGGTGGCAATGCGGTGGCGCTGGCTGTCGAGCGCATTTAACAGGTTTTAGCGGAATCTAGATTCTCTGGAAGAATCTCAATCTGAGCGCCGGTTCACCGGATTCAGCTTCAATCGCAGAATGGCGTCTCGTATGGGAAGCCTTCCGCTCTATCCTCTTCAGACGTTTGACCGGAATCAGCGTCTCCCGCAGCTTGGGCGCTAAAAAACGCGTCAACCTGGGCCAGCACCTCGGCACCTGTCCGCGCATGGTAGATGGCGCCCCGCAGCTTGGCTCCGCCCGGCACGCCGTGCGTAAACCATGTGGCAAACTGCTTCATCTTGCCAGCCGTCTCGCCCAGCCGCGCGGCCTTGGGAAGATCCTTAGTGGCCTCGGCCTCGTCCAGGAGCATCTGGAAATAGGCGCGAATCATGCGGTAACGGTCTTCCACGGTGGGCCGCTCATAGCTTCCGGTGGCCGTGTACTGCGCGATCTGGCGGAAAATCCACGGATTCTCCGGCGCGGCCCGGCCGATCATTACCGCGTCGCAGCCGGTTTCTGCCACCATGGCCGCCGCGGCTTCCGGAGTGCAGATGTCTCCGTTGCCGATGACCGGAATCCCCACCGTCTGCTTTACCTGCGCAATCCACTCCCAGCGCGCCTGGCCGCTATAGCCCTGCTCGCGGGTGCGGGCGTGCAGCGTCACTCCGTTCAGCCCCTCGGCCTCGGCCATCCGTGCCAGCTCCAGGCACACAATTTCGGCGTCGTTCCAGCCCAGCCGGAACTTCACTGTGAAGGGAATCGTCACCGCCTTGCGCACGGCGCGAAAGATCTCGCCGATTCGTGGCAGGTCGCGCAGCAGGCCGGAGCCGCCGTTCGACCCCACAACCCGCTTGGCCGGGCAGCCCAGGTTCAGGTCCACCAGGTCGAAGCCGGTCTCCTCCACGATCCGCGCCGCCTCGGCCAGCGTCTCGGGATTGGCCCCAAAGAGTTGCGCTCCGATAGGGTGTTCGTCACCGTAGAAGGTCAAATAGCGCTGGCGCTTGGTCTCCCGCATCCTGGCCAGGCCGTCGGCCGAGGTGAACTCGGTCATCAGCAGCCCGCAGCCGGACTGCTCATTGCTCACGGCGTCGTCGATGGCCGAGCCGACCGGGTTCTCCGCATCCAATGTGGGTGCCTCAGCTCTCGATTCTGAGACCTGGGAAGCCGTGAACAAACTGGCGTGGCGGATGAACCGCCGGAAGACCGTGTCTGTGACTCCCGCCATGGGAGCCAGCACGGTGGCCGGAGCCACCACAACCGTTCCCAGGCGCACCTCGGCCGGTACCCGCGCCTCCGCGGGCATCGCGTACTCCTTGGGATTGTCCCAGTTTTTCTTCACGGTAAAGCCTTTGCCCGCCATGCGAACCTCATCCACAACAAGTCCGGAATCAGCCGGGCAGCTCATTCATTTCATAAACATACGGCTTGCCTCGCGACTCCGGATCCCAGCCCGCATTCATCGCCTGCCGAATATGAGCCTCAACCTTCGCGGGCGCAATATTCTGCAGGACAAAGTCAGTCCTCGTAAAGCTGACCTTTTGCGTTTTTACCGCTGGGTATTCCAGATAAAGCTCCCGATGCGCGCCTTCGGCAACCATGACATGAATTGCCACGCCCTTCCACCCCTCAGCGGTGCACCATTGCTGCTCGCGGTGCAAACGCCAGATAAGCGGGACGCCGTCGATCTTCGTTGCGAACTGAATCGAGCGTTTAGCGCGTGGCATTGTTGGCCCCATCTCACATTCAAAACGTACGGGCCATATCCGGACATTTCTGTTCGTGCTACAACACAACGAGGCCTCCGCCGTGGCGGAGGCCCCAATCCTGCTGGCCGCGTGCCGCGTGCCGGTTACTTGGCTGCGGCCGCTGCGGCTGCTGCCTGTGCCCCGTCGGACTTGGCATACTTGCGGCGGAAGCGCTCGACGCGGCCCGCTGTATCCACCAGGCGCTGTTTGCCGGTAAAGAATGGGTGGCAAACCGAGCAGATTTCCACGTGAATGTCGCCCTTGTGGGTCGAACGGGTCTCAAAGTTGTTCCCGCAGGCGCACAGAACCCGCACCGCGGCATAGTTGGGATGAATCTTTTCCTTCGGCATCGCTCTAGACAGACCTTTCCTGCAATGCTCCTATTGTAGGTGGATTCTGGCGGTTTAGCAATTGCGGAAGAGCAGGGAACAGGGATTAGGGAACAGGGAACAGGGGCCGTTGCGCAACTTCGACCCCCATCAAAACCCCGACGGAGGGCGAAAAGGCCCTTGACTCGTGGGCGAAAGATGCACCATCTTCAGTCAACTTTCTAACCCCTGACCCCTAACCCCTAATCCCTATCCCTTACTGCTTCAGCGCCTTTTCGATCCCTGCCTCCACCAGCGGCGCCATCACTGCGTAGCCGGCCGGCAGCGGATGCACCCCGTCCTTGCTCAGCGTAGCCGGCAGCCCGTCGCGCTCGTCCTTCATCGCCGTGTGGAAGTCCACGTAAGGGTAGCCCTTTTCTGCCGCGTAGGCCTTGATCCAGGCGTTCAGCGCCAGCACCTTGGGCGCGGGCGTCATGCCCGTCCTCCATGAAAAATCAAAGGCCGGCAGCACCGAGCACATCACCACGCGAATATGGTTGGCCGTGGCCAGTTCGGCCATTGAGGTCAGGTTGTCTTCGATCTGCTCCAGCGTCTCTGGGCCGGTGTTGCCGGCTATGTCGTTGATGCCAGCCAGAATCACCACCACCTTGGGTTTGAGCGCGATCACGTCATGGCGGAAGCGCAAGACCATCTGTGGCGTAGTCTGTCCGCTGATGCCGCGATTGATATAGGGCTTGCCGGGGAATGATCCCTCTGGCTCCTCGATCTTCCAGAATTCCGTGATCGAGTCGCCCATGAAGACCACGCGGTCTTCGCCAGCGGCGGGCGGACCCAGCTTCAAATCGGCCTCCTTGAACTTTGCCAGCCAGGGAAAATCGTCCTTCATCTGCGCGTCGCGCGCCTTTTGCCATGCGGAAACCTCCGGCGTCTTGGGCATCACGCAGGGAGTCTTGGCCTCCGGCGCTGCGGCAGCGATCTGCGCCGGCAGGGTGGCCGCCGGTAGAAAAACGAAAACGGCAAGAAGGGCGAAAACGGCGCGCAATACCATTCGATTCACGAGTGAGTCTCCATCTCTCCGCGGGCCAAAGGCAATTTTTTCCGCGTGGTTCCGATTGTAGGCAATGGCGCTTCAGGCGGGCCAATGCCTTTTCCACAATAAGGGACCGGACCTGCACCGGCGCACCCCCGCGGCAATTGCGCTACGCTTGAATTCAGATGAGTGAATGTAATATTTGCGGTGGAGTCGGGCTGGTGCGGGTGGTCAACGCTCAAGGCCAATGGGTTTCGCGCGTTTGCGAGTGCCAGGAAAGGGAGCGCGAGGAGCGCCGCCTCGTCGCCGCTCACATTCCCGAGCGCTACCGCCCTTGCTCGTTGGACACCTATGAAACTGCCTTTCGCGGCGCCGACCCCTCGCTGAGCCGCGCGCACCTGACCGCCCGCAAGTTTGTCGAGGCCTTTCCAGTCGATACCGCCGGCAAGGGGCTGCTCTTCACCGGCTCCATCGGCGTAGGCAAGACCCATCTGGCTGTGGGCGTGCTCCAGCGGTTGGTGCAGGAGCGCGGCGTTCGTGGCCTCTTCTGCGACTACCGCGAATTGCTCAAGAACATCCAGAACAGCTACAACTCCCAGGTGCAGACCACCGAGTTGGAGCTTCTCAAGCCCGTCTTTGCCGCCGAAGTGCTGGTGCTGGACGACCTGGGCGCGCAGAAGCCCAATGAATGGGTATGGGACACGGTGGCGCTGATTCTCAACACCCGCTACAACGACAAACTGTCCACCATCATCACCACCAACTGGCCTGACCTGCCGGCCGGCGCTGGCTTCAAAGTCGATGAGAAGGGCAACAAGCCCGCCAAAAGCGAGGACACCCTCGGCGACCGCATCGGCGACCGCATGAGGTCACGCCTGGCTGAGATGTGCGTTTGCGTCGAGATGACCGGCGAAGACTTCCGCCAAAGCGTCAAGAAAGCGCGGGGATTCAGCTAAGCTTAGCTCCCCGGAGTTGTATCGTCTCGATACCGTCGCCTGGTTCATTGTGGCCATGCGCCGGGCAGCGCACGCGGGATCTGATTCATAGCGTATTGATCGCACCCGTCAACAGCCGGCTCCAGCCTTTAGAAAAGACAAAAGCTGGCCAGCACCAACAGGATGGCAGCGATCGTGACGGCATGGTACACAAGATCTTCTGTTTGCTGGGAGCGCCTTCGTCCGTCGGCGGGCGCTGCCATGGCGATGGATGCGATTGGGGAATAGGAATGCATCGCTGGCCTGCCTTTCCGTGCCTTGCGGCAAAGGTTACGCGTTCTGGATCTGGCCGGTTCTCACTTCTGCATCCTTAGACACGAAATCTCTTCGAAAGATGCGGAACAACGGTGAAGAACCGCACAGATTGTGACGCTACTTTGCCTATCGGTCAAGGATTAAAAAGCATCTGCTTTATGACGGGAATCGAAAAGACCACAGGATTCCTTTGGTAACGGTAGAAAATCACGTTCCCGAACATTGGTTCTGAACTTGTCTTGATCCACCGGGAGAAATGTACCTGGCTGCCCTTGGCCGCGGTTGCCACGGGACCGGCCTTAAGCGTGGAACGAAGAAACGTCCTTGCCAGAAGCGCGCGGTCCGCGAATCACTTGATCAAGTGCCATATCCCAACCAAAATGTGGCCAATGCGCTTTGACAGGGGTGGTTTCGGCTCCGGTGGCAACTCGACAGGCAACAGATCCTCTGGTGTCATGAATGTAGGTGTATATTCGGTATAGCCGGGGCAGTTATCCTCCTGCGAATCAAGTATTTCAGCCACAATCGGGTCACCGCCCTCGCCTCTGGCCGCCTTCTCGAACTCGTCTGCCCTTTCTCGCCGTGAGCGCGACAGATCAATCAATAACTTGGCCTCTTCTTGCCGGTCCTCGGCCAGCGACTCGTTTGCGCGGTCAAGCAGTTCTTTCGCTTCCTTGTAGTGGATGCGGGCAATTTCGTGGAGCTCGTCGGCTGGCGAATCGCCCTGGAATGTGTAGACCGGCGGTTTATTCTTGGGATTGTCGTCTGGCATTCTTTCCTCCTGGCCGGTAAATATCCATAAAGCTATTGATCTACCCTTTAGTGCCGCGTCATCCAACATTATTCCTCAAAACATGGGAACTCGGGGATTTTCTTCACTCAGGGGTGTAAAATTCCGCTCGTGAGCATTGGTCCTGAACTCGTTCCTCCCGCCGAGAAAGAAACACGCAACTGGCTGCCGCTGGTTGTGGCTGCTGCCGTGGTTCTGTCGATTGCCGCTGTGGCGATCGTCAGCCTGGAATACAAAAACGCGCGCGGAAAGGGTGCGGCCAAGGTTACGCCAATCTCCGCGCCCCTGGATCCCTATGCGGAGAACCTCCCGCTGACCCGCCTGGCCATGAGCGAATCCGGCAACCTCTCCGGAGGCAAGGTCACATACCTGGATGGCCATATTGCCAACCAAGGTACCCGCATTGTCACCGCCGTTACTGTTCAGGTACTCTTTCGCGATTTCGCCCACGAGGTGGCGCAGAACGAGACCCTTCCGCTCAAGTTCATCCGCGTGCGCGAACCTTATATCGATGTGGAACCGGTCTCCGCAGCTCCTCTCAAGCCCGGCGGTGGGCAGGATTTCCGCCTGATCTTCGATGCGGTCTCGCCCGACTGGGACGGCGCCTACCCGGAGATTCGCATCCTCCACGTCGAGACGAAGTAGTTCGTCCGGTTCGGAGCAAAATCGCCGTTCTGCGATTGCCAGCCCGTTTCAACTGCACACCGCCCAGTAGAATCATCTCTGTATGCAGCCAACCAACCCAAATCCCGCCGCCGAATCCATTCCCGCAGCCATTCTTGACGGCAGCCGCTTCATCCGCGCTTGTCTGCGCCGCCCGGTGGATCGCACGCCGGTTTGGTTTCTGCGCCAGGCCGGCCGCTATATGCAGGAGTATCGTGAGGTCCGCAAGCACCACACGCTGGTGGAAATCTGCAAGCAGCCCGAGCTGGCCGCGGAAGTCACCATCACCGCCGCCGAGAAGCTCGGCGTGGACGCGGCGATCATCTTTGCCGACCTGCTGCTGCCGCTTGAACCCATGGGCCTCGACTTCGAGTTTCAGGCTGGCGAGGGACCGGTGGTGCATCACCCGGTCCGCACGGCCGCCGATGTCCGCGCTCTGCGTACCGACCGCGCAGATGATCTGGCTTACGTTGCCCGCGCCATCGAGAAGGTAGCCGACCACTTCCGCGACCGCCTGGGCATCATCGGCTTCTGCGGCGCGCCCTACACGTTGGCCAGCTACATGATCGAGGGCGGCGGCTCGCGCAATTACATTCACACCAAGCAGATGATGTACTCCGACCCAGCCTCCTGGCGCCTGCTGCTCGACAAGATCGTCGCGGTCCTCGAAGAGTATTGCCGCCTCCAGGTCCAGGCCGGCGCGGATGTTATTCAGATCTTCGACAGTTGGGTTGGATCGCTGGGCTTGACCGACTACCGCGACTACGCCTTCGATGCCTCCAAACGCCTGATCCGCGCCGTGCAGCAGATGGGCGTGCCGGTGATCTACTTTGGCGTCGAAACCGCGGGCCTTTTGTCCGAAATGGCCTTGACCGGCGCCGACGTCATCGGCCTCGACTGGCGACAACCCCTTGATGAAGGCTGGCGCGCCGTGGGTCCCGGCCACGCCGTGCAGGGCAACCTCGACCCCATCACGCTCTTCGCGCCGCCTGAAGTGTTGGAACTCCGCGTCAAGCAGATTCTGCGCGCCGCTAACGGCCGCCCCGGCCACATCTTCAACCTTGGCCACGGCATCGTTCCTGAAACGCCGGTCGAGAATGTGCAAGCCGTCGTCCGTATGGTCAAGGAGTTCCGTCTGGAGTCGGCCAATGGCTAAGCAAGCAGTCCTCCTGCTGGCCCACGGCACTCCAGAGACCGTCGAGCAGATTCCCCAGTATTTGCGCAACGTGACTGGCGGCCGTCCGCTGCCCCAGCCGGTCATTGAGGAGATCCAGCGCCGTTACGCACTCATTGGCCGCAGTCCGCTCACTGAAATCACCATGGAGCAGGGAAGGCTTGTGGAAGCGGAACTTGCCGCCGCGGGTCAGCCCGTGCCGGTTTACGTTGCCATGCGCAACTGGAGTCCCACCATCCCTCACGTGATGCAAAAGATGCGCGCTGACGGCGTCGAAGAGGTCGTTGTCCTCTGCCTTGCGCCGCAAAACTCGCGCACCAGCGTGGGCCTTTATCGCCGCGTTGTAGAAGCTGAGGCCGGTGGGCTGCGGATCGATTTTACAGAGGGCTGGGCGCAGCATCCGCTGCTGATCGAGGCCTTTGCCGAGCGGCTCCGCCCGGCTTGGACCAAACTGAGCGAAGAAGTGGGCGCTCCGGTTCCAGTACTGTTCACGGCGCATAGCGTTCCGTGCAGGACCATTCAGGCTTCCGAAGGCCAGGCCGCCGATCCTTATGCCGAGGAAGCCAAGCGCACCGCGGCGCTCGTGGCCGGGTGCGTGCCTGAGATTCCTCAGTGGTCCTTTGCCTTCCAGAGCCAGGGCGCCAGCGGCGGACCTTGGCTCGGTCCCACCGTCGAGCAGACCCTGGAGTCCATTGCCGCCTCGGGCGTTCGGACGCTCCTGCTTCAGCCCACCGGCTTTCTTTGCGATCACGTTGAAATCCTCTACGACGTGGATATTCTCTTCCGCGAGTTTGCCGCCAAGCTGCATCTCCGCCTGGAACGGCCGGAGTCGCTGAATGCCTCAATCCCCCTTGCCAGGGCGGTTGCGGATCTGGCGAGGCAGGGACTGGCGCGGCTCAACAGCCCGCGAAGCTGATGACCGGATAGTCGTGTAGATCGATTGGGATAAGTCGCTACAGAATCACTTCAGGCGAGAATACTCGTCGTGAGCTTGCTTGAGGACGGGCAGGTTCGCATCCGCATCCGCCCAGCAGGCGAAGAACTCTTCATACTCACTCCGGCTGCCGGTCTTGTTGCTCGCGAGGGCATAAGCGCGAGCCAGGCCGAGATGCGCCAGGGGATACAGGGGAGAGAGAGGATCGACGCCTTGATTGTCGAGAATCAGGCGATAGTCCTGGGCTGCAGAGTCCAGCATTCCTGCCGCGGTCTCACTCTGGGCGCGCAGATACGGGATTCTAAAGTCGATCAACTGATAAGCGCGCGCCGGTTCCAACACTTCGACCGCCTCGGCCGGCTTATGGGCCCTGAGGGCTAACTGCGCGCGCACGGTGGGCAGGTCGTAGTAGATGTGAAAGGTGTTCTTCTCCGTCAGAGAGTTGGAGCTGTCCACAAAGCGCTGAGCCAAGCCGCTATCCCCGAGTCTGGCTTGAAGAAATGCCAGGTCGCCCGGCCGGCCCGCGTCACCCTTTATCTGCTTCAGGGTTGCGGCGGCTCGGCCGGTGTCCCCCAATTCGGTCAGAACCTCCGCTCGGTCCAGCAGAGTGGAGTCCGCAAACTCCCCATCGCCGCTGCGCAGAGATTCGGCGCGCGCACGCGAAAAGTAATCGCTGCCCTCGCGCAGTTTGCCTCTGGTTACCGCGTCAAGAGCGAGATTCGCCAGCGATAAATTGCCTTGCTGATGCGTAAGCCCCCACTCACCTTCCATCTTTGCCTGCGCAGCGTCATGCTCGGCGCAGGCAACCTGAAACAGGATGCTATGGATGCCCCATCGGCCCCTTCCATCGGCTACGGCGGCGCTGGCCACTCGCTTGGCGTCGGCAAATCGATTGGCGTGAAGGTAGGCGCGGGCCAGCACCTCGGAGTTATAGCCGGAGTGGGGATCCATGCGCAGCGCCTGCTCTCCGGCGTCAATCGCCTGATTGTATTGGCCTATCCGAGTGTAGAGACTGCAAAGCCGCCCATAAGTTGCTGAACTGTTCGGATATATCTGGGCAAAGAGCTTCAAGCTGCGGACTGCCGCTTCCATGTCGTAGTTTCCCATGTAGTAATAGGCAATCTCAATCATTAGCCGCTCACGCTCCGTAGCCCGCTCGCGCAGATCGAATGCCTTCTTGCTGAACTCCGCGGCCTGGGCGCGGTCGGAAACATTGTAATAACTGGAGCCGAGAGCCATATAGGCGGAGGCAAAGCCGGGATCGAGGGCGATAGCGCGCTCGAAAAGATACGCCGCCGTCTTCATGTCGCCGCGGCGTTCGCTTTCCATGCCTTGTGAATAGGCCCGCAGCGCGTCGAGAGAAGGCGTGGTGGCCTGGGTAATGGGCGTTTGGAAGCGCTGCAACGACGCGGCCGATTCGCCCAATCTCCTGCGCACACTGGCAGCGGCTGCATCCAGAGCGCCCAATATCTCATCTTTTGAGTTAGCCACTTCCTTATATGCGGCCACCTGCCTGCCATCGGCACAACTATCTGCGGCAAGGGTTAGCAGAAATTTGCTGCCGAAGTTGGCGATTGTGCCATAAAGTATGGCGTGGGCATTGTTGCGTTCGCAAATCTCGCGGGCCAGCTCCGGAGTCAGAGCCTCGTCCCCTCTGCGCTGCATCAGGGCCAAGGTCTCTTTGATCTTCGATCTGGATAGCAGATTCAGAAACGGAGACTGCTCCAGATCGATTTCCAGCGCCTGGTTGAGAGTGCTGTCGAAGGTGGGGTCGCGGGTCGTGTTAGTAAAGTCGGCAACCACCACATCGCTCAGTTGGGGCGGATGAGCGAAGTGCTTCCAGCTATAAGCGCAGGTCAGGGCAATCAGCGTGCCCCCAATCGCCGGCGCTGCAACCCACCGCCAGGCTCTCGTGCGGCGCGAAGTTGTCCCGGCCGCGAGTTGCAAGAGGGTTTCGCGCGGCGCGGTAGAGACGGCTGGCACATCCTCAATCACCACCCGGGTGCGCTCTCGCACGCGCTGCACAAAGATATCCCCTGGGCGCGCATCGGGAAGAGCGTTGACGGGAATTTCGGTCTGGGCTTCTTCCGTAAGAACCCGAGTCGCGAACACCTGGGCCGCGAACTGATAACCCCGTCCGGGAACGGTCGCAATCAGGCAGGATTTGTCTCCCAATGTCTTGCGCAGCGCGGAGACGTACTGGGCCAAATTGCCTTCTTCCACAAAGGAGTCTGGCCAGACCGCCTTGAGCAACTCATCCTTGGTCACCACCCGCCCAGGGTTCAAAACCAGGTAGGCAAGAACGTCGAAGGCCTTCGGCGTGAGCGAAACCGGCCCTCCATCCCGCGACAACACTCGCCGGAAGGGGTCCAGCTCAAACCCGTGGAATCGATACAACTCCTTCGCGTTCAACGACATGAAAACCTTCACAAATCTTCAGAAAAATTCATCTCCAAATTCAAGACATTCAATCCCTCTTGCAGTTCCAGTAGAAGTCGAGGCAGGTTGCCGGATGCAGCTAATGAGGCATCAATGCACAACATCTTACGACGCGGCGTTCCAGCAACGATAGCAAATAGTAAGAAAGGCTCCGCTGAGGCAATTGTGAACCGGCGCATCGAGGTCACGGTCGAACGGGAAACGGTCACCATGCTGGTGCGAGGTCAGCCCAAAGAAAACCAGGATGGACCGGCCTCAGGAAAAGACAGGCCGGAATCTGACCGCCTGGAGTTACCGCCACCCGCGCCGGCGAACGAAGAAACTACGCCCGCGACAACTAACCAAGTGGCTTCCCCCACGCCCAAAACTGGCATGGCTGCCAAACCGGCGGCCATGCCAGTCGAGGAAGAAAAGACGGCAGCGCCTAACACACCGAACGGTCAGGGCATCAAGATGCATGGCCGATAATTCCTATGCAATTAAGGGGAGAATTGGATTTGCTGGCGGGGGAGCAGAAATTGTCTGGCGGTATTTCTGCGCCACAGATTGGTTGCGGGGGCTGGATTCGGCTCAATTTTGCCTCATCGGCCCGAATATCTCCGCTAGGGACTTATCGTTATCCATGAGCTATTTAATGCATCTAAACAGCAAGAATCACGGTAACCAATAAGACGATTGATAAGATGTACGACCTGCGGCGAGAGAAGTGTGGAGGGGCTACCAGAATTCGACGGCGAGGATTCTGGGTGGGCCAGGGTGACCGTCGATAACTTGGGTTTCAATGACGACTTCCATATTCAGGGCGGGCCAGTTACGAGGGGCGCGTTGCAATAGCTCAGCAAAATAACTGGGGTTGGAGAGGAACTCTCCGGCCGCTTCGGTGCCTTCTGCGGAGATTCCGGCTACCAGAACAACGGGTTGGCCTGTGGTGGAGTCGTGAAAACGTGCGATGACGCCGTAATCGCGGGAGAGCTTCTGGTAGGGAATTTCCCAGGAGGTGGACCAATGTGTTTGCGCGGGGCTGCGACGGTCAACGATGGCGGCAACACCCTCCTGCGAGAGGAAGTTGAAGCGCAAGTCCTGCGTGAGGCGCAGGGTCCAGGAGTTGTCAAAGGCTCCGACCAGAATCACCGGCCCCTCGCGGAGCTGGGAAAACGACGCCTGGGAAGCGGTAGAAATGCGAAAAGGCTTGCCGCGGGCATCGAGTGCAGTAGCCAGGTGGGTGAGGGTGACGACGTCGGCAATGGCCAGATGACCGGATAGGCGAAGCTCGTTATGAAGCGGCTGCGAGGCGCTGCCGGGCACAGCGATCTGGCCGGAGTCCTCGCCGGCTGGACCGTTGGGCTCGCCAATGCAGAAGGTTGCAGTGCCGGGCGCAGTGGTGATGGGAGACCAGAACTGATCCATCGGATTGGCATGCAGCCGCGCCAGCCAACTGGCAGCGGGCGGCGTGTACATCCAGAAACTGGCCCAAAGCCCCGCGGCTCCCACAAGCGCGGCACACAGGACAACCCCGGCTACGATTCTCCAGCGTCGGCGCGGAGCTGCAACCGGCTGTGGGGCGGGCAATTCGTTGACGGCTGGGGCCGGAGCGGCTGGAGCGGCGTCAAACGGGGGCCTGTCTTCGGGTTCGAGGGGCGCGGTCTGGCACGCAAATCCGTTAAAGACGGCAGCGTAGGAGCCTGTGGGAAGATCAATCTGTAGCTCACCGGAGTGAGATGGATCAACGTAGTACAGGGCAAGCCGCTTACGAATTTCGCTCGCGGTGAAGCGGACGACGGGGTCGGCGTTGGTGTCGTAACTGGGCTCGCGGCCGAAGACCTCGACGCCGATGCTGCGCTCCTTGAGCCGATCGGCGTTGCCGAGGAGCGTTTGCTCGACAGCATAACGCAGCAAGGCGGGGTACCGCTTACTATGATGAAAGAGCGAATGGGAAAGCAGCCGCTCGAGCTGTTCCCGAACCTGAGCGGATTGACTCTCGGACTGCGGGAACCAAGGCGCGGAATCGGTTCTGGGCGCTAGCGGCATGTCCCTCTTCCTTGCTACGTATCATACGTGCAGATTCAGTCGCCGTCAATCAAAGGTAAGTTATTGATTCCTTGACTCAATACCCGTTGTACCCCCTATTTGGCACCCGATCCATCTTGTCGGTGCTGTCCCCACCGCTTGTAGGGTTAGCGCGTTCACAAAAAACAGTGCGGAGCCGCTGTATACAAACATTTTCAAAGAATAGCTGGGAGGCAAAGAAGAGGATGGCGAGGATGAGAAGGATGAGATTGCTAGACAAACGAGTTGCGGTCCCCATGCGGGGAAACCTGTTGGCCAAGGGAGCTGGACTGCTACTTTTCTTGGTTGTGCTGGTTGGGAGCGTAGGGCTGTGGGCCCAGAGCACAACCGCGGAAATTTTGGGAACGGTAACAGAGCAGACAGGTGCGGTTTTGGCTGGCGCCACAGTGAAGGTGACGAGCCTGGCTACGGGCGAGGTCAGAACGACAACGAGTGACGACCACGGCAACTATGTGGTCAACTCCTTGCTGCCAGCCCGCTACAAGATTGAGATTACGGTACGTGGCTTCAAGACCTTTTCAGTGCCGAACCTCCTGGCAGCGGCGGGCGACCGCGCGCGCGTGGATGCTTCGTTGATAACCGGCGAGGTGACCGAGACTGTGGAAGTGGAGGCGGCGACACCGCTGCTGCAAACCGATAGTGCGACCCTGGCAACGACGGTGGTGGAGAAGTCGGTGCAGGATTTGCCACTGAACGGTAGAAATTTCGTTCAACTTGCGCAGTTGACCATGGGCGCGAACGAAGGCACACCCACTGGCATGACCTCGGGAAATGCTCCGGATGACCGGCGCCAGAGTTCCAGCATCTCGGTGAACGGGCAGTCGGAACTGCTCAACAACGAAATGATCGACGGCGCAGACAACAACGAGCGCATCATCGGCGGAATCGGCATCCGGCCGTCGATCGAGGCGATCTCCGAGTTTCGTGTTCAGACCAGTGACTATACCGCCGAGTCGGGACGCACGGCAGGCGGCGTGATTAACATTATCACCAAGTCGGGCTCGAACCAGTTCCACGGCTCAGCCTATGAGTTCTTCCGCAACGATCTATTTGACGCCACAACCTATCTTTTTGCCGGCAACACTCCCTTGCCGAAGTCCGAGCTGCGGCAAAACCAGTTCGGAGGCAGTTTGGGAGGGCCGATTCTCCATAACAAGACATTTTTCTTTGGCGACTATGAGGGTTACCGGCTTGTGCAAGGCATCTCGCCGCAGGCCGTTACAGTGCCGACATCTTATGAGGAAGACCATCCCGGGGACTTTACTGATCTCGTGCCGGGGTTGAATGTTTCGTCATCCGTGAGTCCGATTGCCCTGAATTGGTTCAAACTGTTTCCCAAGCCAAGCAATCCGGGGGCGACCGCGGGCAACTACATGTCGATACAAAAAAAGACACAGGACAGCAGCCTGTCTGACATACGCATAGATCACTCCATCACGCCGAATGACACATTGTATGGGCGGTACAGCTACAATTCGGTGACAACCTTTACCCCGGGGCTTCTGCCGCCGGTAAAGGTTGCCGGTCTCACTATCTCTCCCGGTGGCAACGTGTGGTCCTTTGCCGGTTCGGCTAAAGACACGGCGAATAACATCCAGTTGAACTATACGCATCTGTTCTCGCAGACTCTGGTCATGAACTTGGTGACGAGTTACCTGCGCATCGATAACCAGTCGCTCCCGCTGAACTATGGGACCAACGCCGCCACAGCCTTTGGATATACGGGAGTCAATATAAGTCAGCAGACTTCGGCTCTGACACCGCTGAATATTTCCGGCGTATGGGGCGCTGCCACTGGCTATGCCACCGTGGGCGACGGCGTCTTCGTTCCTATTAAGGATTTGGACAATGTCCTGCAATTTGCAGGCACGGCAACGTGGACGCGCGGTATTCATAACATCAAGTTCGGCGCCTCGCTGATCCATAGAAATACGTTGAACGCGCAAGACAACTACGGCATCGGCCAGTTGTCCGAATTCAATGCGGCTACGATTCAAGCCAACCTGGCTAACTTCCTCGAAGGAAACATTGACGAGGTTATGCGTCAAAACGACCTGTATCCGCCCCACTATCTCGCCTATGAGTCGGGCGAGTTTGTCCAGGATGATCTACATATCATCAAGCCTCTGACGCTGAACGTGGGCATACGTTACGACATCATTACGCCATTCGCCGAGGCGGGTAACCACATCTCGAACTTCAATCCAGTTACGGCCAAGATGGATGTGGCCTCCAGCAGCGATCGTACGGCTGGTGTGGCGACGCACTATACGAACGTGGCCCCCCGCTTCGGCTTTGAATATGATATGGGGCGCGGATTGGTGCTGCGCGGCGGCTTCGGGATGAGCTTCTATCCCGGCAACTACACGTCGCTGGCGAGCTTGAAAAACCAGCCTTTTGCCTTCAATTTTCAGAACACAGCAGAAATGACGCTTGCGCAGGGAATGCCCGTGCCTACGGCTTCAAGCGCCACGGACTTGTCGGGAAGTATCCCGGATAATGTTGAGCCGGACTTTCACATCAGTTATGTCGAACAGTACAACCTGGTCGCGCAGAAGCAGCTCGGCCGGAATGTTCTGACGGTTAGCTATGTCGGGTCGCAGGGCCGGCATACCCCTGAATTGCTTCCAGACATCAATGTTTCTCTGCCGAGTGGAACCGCGACATCAAATCCACGGCTTTATGCAGCGGTGCTGCCAAATGTTTCGTCGATTGGCATGGTGCGTACCGAAGGCAAATCGAACTATAACGCCTTGCAGACGGCCTTTCAACGCCGCTATGTGAACGGGCTTGCTGTCGACTTCAACTACACTTACGCGCGAGGTCTCGACAATAGCAGCGGATTCAACGGCAGCGGAGACGGGTACGGCGCTTCGCCAAGCACACGCGGCAAATATGAGTACGGCACCAGCGACCTCGAAATGCGTCATCGTCTCGCCGGCAACGTGATCTACGCTCTGCCCTTTGGCGCGGCCTTGAACGGAGCAAGAGCATTGGCATTAAAGGGATGGCAGGTCAATGCGCTCGCCGTATGGGAGACATCACTTCCCTTTACGGTGATGAGCTCGTCCGACGTATCGGGAACGGAATCGGGCGATGGTCAGCCTGACCGGCCCAACATGATCGGAAAAGCGCGCTTGAGCGGCAAGAGTCAGTCGAAGAACGAGTGGTTCAACGTCAGCGCGTTTCAGATACAAAATGCGGGAACTCTCGGCAACGAGGAGCGCAATCAACTGTATGGGCCGCATTACACGCACCTGGACCTGTCGCTCTTCAAAGATTTCCCTGTCAAGGGAAATTGGGGAAAGGTACAGTTCCGCGCCGAGTGCTTCAATTTGACTAACACGCCTGAATTTGGCACACCAGGCAATGTCATGTCGGGGAACCCGGGGGACCTGGGATCCAGCACAGGGAACGCAGACGCAGGTTTTGGCTCCATCTATAGTATGACCGCCAGTTACCTGCCACGCGTATACCAGTTTGCGGTGAAACTGCAGTTCTAGAGCATTTTCAGAAGTGGCGCGGCCTTTAGCTGCTGATGCGGGGCCGGCGCTCTCTACCCGGCGACGGAGACTCGTCGCCGGATACCCCGGGCTGAGAAGCGCGCCGGTTAGGTGTCGCCTGCTTCGGCCCGGGGTTCTTTTAAAGATGCAGCAGGCCTGGATTGTCTTTTCCGGCAGAGCCACAGGACGGCGAGGCGGAGTGGCTTGCGCCAGGAATTTGATCACCTCCCAGGGCTGGGGTTTGGCCCATTTTCATGAATTGCAAAAGGAATGAAGACGATGCGATCAGCAATAGGTTATCTCTCCCGCGTATTGTGCCTAATTGTTCTGTTTACCGGCTGGGCTGCAGCCCAGTCCGCTTCTCCTTCTGAAGCCGACGTGCATCGCCGCGCGCAAGAACTGCTTGGGAAGATGACTGTCGAGGAGAAGACGGGGCAGCTTAACCAGGTGTCAGGTATTCAGAGCCCGACGCTCCCTGATCGGAAGCCGGATGAGGCGATCAGGAAGGGCCAGGTTGGCTCGGTGTTGTGGCTTTTCGATGTGAAGGAGATCAACCGATTGCAGCATTTGGCGGTGGAGAAGAGTCGTCTCCACATTCCGCTGCTGGTAGGCTTCGATGTGATTCATGGCTACCGGACCGCATTTCCGATACCGCTGGCGATGGCTTCGTCCTGGGACCCGTCGGTCGAGGAGCAGGCGCAGCGCGTGGCTGGGGAGGATTCGCGGGCGGCTGGCATCAACTGGGTATTCACGCCGATGGTGGATATCGCGAGGGATGCGCGCTGGGGGCGGATTGCGGAAGGCGCGGGCGAGGACCCGTATCTGGGCTCGGCCATGGCGCGAGCGCAGGTGCTGGGCCTTCAGGGCAAGACGCTTGGGCCTGACACGGTGCTGGCTTGCGTCAAGCACTTTGCCGGTTATGGCGCGGCGGAGGGCGGACGCGACCTGGACGCCTCGAATATTCCGGAATCGCTGCTCCAAAATGTGTATCTGAAGCCGTTTCACGCGGCAGAGCAGGCAGGTGTGGGCAGTTTCATGAGCGCCTACATGGATTTGAACGATGTGCCTGCATCCGGCAATCCGTGGCTACTGCATGAAGTGTTACGCCAGGAATGGGGCTTCCGCGGCTTTGTCGTCTCGGACGCGTTCGCAGTAGGCAACTTGGTGACGCATGGGTATGCGCGCGACCCGGAGGACGCAGCATACAAGGCGCTGGTCGCGGGACAGAACATGGACATGGATAGCCATACGTTCACTCCGAATGTGCCCACGCTGGTGGCTGAGGGAAAGATCACTGAGAAACAGTTGGATGAGGCGGTGCTGCCGATTCTCGAGGCCAAAATTCGGCTGGGATTGTTCGAGAACGCGTATGTGGATGAGTCGAAAGTGGACGCGGTACTGGACCGGCCGTCAAGCCGGGAGTTGTCGCGCAAGCTGGCAGCGCGGTCGATGGTGCTGTTGCGCAACGAAGACAACACGCTGCCGTTGAGCGCAAATGTTAAGAAGGTCGCGGTGATTGGGCCTCTGGGCGACTCGGCGGATGACCTGAAGGGAAGTTGGACGGTCGAGTGGCTGTTCCGCGCTGAGGCCAAGGGGCATACGGTGGGCATAGTGGACGGGCTCCGTAACAAACTAGGAGCCGGTGCGCAGATTGAGACCGTGGCCGGGCCGGATCTGCCGCGGCTTTATCCCGCTCCTGACGATGTGCCGACCAAGGTGAGCAAGCCGGCTCCCACAGCCGCCGAGGTGAAGGAGTGGCTGGACAAGGCGGTAGCCGCCGCCAATCGCGCCGACGTGGTGGTCGCGGTGATGGGCGAATATGCGGATATGAGCGGCTCGTCGGCCTCGCGGGCCACGCTGGACCTTCCCGGAATCCAACAACAGATGCTGGCGGCGGTGACAGCTACCGGTAAGCCGGTGGTACTGGTACTGGTGAACGGAAGGCCTCTCGACATACGTTGGGCCAGCCAGCATGTGCCGGCCATTCTGGAGGCGTGGTTCCCGGGCAGCGAAGCCGGCAACGCGATTGCCGATGTGCTGTTTGGCGATGTGAATCCTGGCGGCAAGCTGCCTTTAAGCTGGCCATTGTCGGCTGGGCAGGAACCGCTCTATTACAACCACAACCTGACCAGCGATCCGGAAGACCGGCCGGGCTTCACCTCGCGCTATTGGGATCTGTCCAGCAAGCCGCTGTACCCCTTTGGTTATGGGCTAAGTTACTCCGCGTTTACCTTCAAGAATCTGCGGCTGGACCACAAGCAGATCAAAGCGGGCGAGACGGCGGAGGTACAGGTGGAGGTGACTAACACAAGCAAACTCGCTGGCGACGCAGTGGCACAGATTTACATTCATCAGCGGGCCGGTTCGGCCTCGCGGCCGGTGCGGCAACTGGAGGGCTTTGAGCGGATCACACTCAAGCCGGGCGAGACCAAGACGCTGAAGTTCCCCTTGGGCAAAGAGGAGTTGAGCTTCTGGAGCCCGGAGAGCAAGGCTTGGGGCGTAGAGCCTGGAATCTTTGACGTTTGGGCCGGTGGTGACTCAACGGCAACCCTGCATACAGAGTTGGAGGTCTTGCAATAAGGGGTTGCATGGAGCTGAGGAGTCTGTGGTTTACCTCCAGTGCGCAGACTCCTCAGCTTCGTCTCAATCGACACGAAGTCGAAGGCCAGCGATTGCTTTTGCAATTTCCCGATCTCATCAAATTGGGTCGGATCAATCATTACGTCTCGAAGACACTGTGATCCACTCAGCAAACGGGAGAGAGGCAACAGTGAGACGCCCACAAAGAACGACGGGGTTTGGCATGTGGAAATGCACCGTATTGGGAGCAGCGGTTCTGACGTTAGGTGCAGGTATGGCGCTGGCGCAGATCGTGCCGGTGGTAACAGGCGATGCGCGGGTAGATAAGCTGCTGAGCCAGATGACGCTCAAAGAGAAGCTGACGCTGATCCATGGTGCGGAGGAGGCTCCTGCGGTGTATCAGGGTCAGGCAGGCTACCTGGGCGGAGTCCCGCGGCTGGGCATTCCCGGAATGCGTTTTGCCGATGGGCCGCCGGGCGTGCTCACGCGCCATCCCTCGCAGGCGGAGACAGCCACCATGGGCGTGGCCGCCACCTTCAGCGTAAAGGATGCTGAAGAGAACGGTCTTGTCATTGGGCGCGAAGCACGCGCGCTGGGCATCGACGTCGCTCTACAGCCCTTTGTAAACATTGATCGCGACATTGAGTTTGCCCGCGGCTACAACACCTTCGGAGAAGACCCGTTGCTCACCTCCGAGATGGGCGTAGCAGAAATCAAGGGTATCCAGTCGCAGCACGTTATGGCACAGGTAAAGCACTTTGTAGCCTATGACACCGATGGCACCAACGTGTGGGTGGATGACCAGACGCTGCATGAGGTCTATGTGGCTCCGTTCGATGCGGCCATCAAGGCCGGCGTCTCGTCCATCATGTGCTCCTACAACCGCGTCAACGGAACCTTCGCTTGCGACAACGACTCCACTCTGAATAAAATTCTGCGCGACGAACTCGGCTTCAAGGGGTTTGTGACGTCGGACTGGGGCGCGGTCCACGCGGCAAATTTCATCAACGCCGGGCTGGATATGGAGATGATCGACGGGTCGAATGGCTTCGGCTTCTACGAACCCGCCTTCTTCGGCGCGCAGCCCGCTTCTCCTCCACCACCGGTCGAGCTAGGCGATGTGGACATGTTCGGGGGGATTATTCCCGAGGAGCCTACCCCGAAATCTCTCGGGATGCGCGATTTCGGCTTGAAGCTGGACCCAAAAAGGATGCCGGAAGCCCTCAAGGACGGAACCGTGACCGAGGCCGCCGTCACTCGTGCCGCCGGACGTGTGCTCTATGAGATCGTCCACTTCGGCTACCTCGACGGCCAGTCCAAACACGACGTTACCGAGCAGTCCATCGAGGCCAACGCCAAAATCATCGAAAAGACGGGTGAAGAGGCTGCGGTACTGCTGAAGAACGAAGGCGGCGCGCTGCCGTTGAAGGCCGCCGATCTCGATTCGGTGGTTCTGATCGGTTCCACCGCCGGCCAGGTGGACGCGATCGGCATCAGCGGTGAGCGGTCTGCGGGGCTGCCTTGGCGCCAAGTCGGTCCGCTCGATGCTTTGAAGAAAATCTCGGGGAACCCCAACATTCGCTTTGCCGTGAATGACGACATGACGGGAACGACCGTGCCAGCCAGCGCGCTGAGCCACAATGGCAAGCCCGGCCTGATGCGTACGGATTCAGGCACACAGCAGATCGATGCCCAACTCGACTTCACCGTGAAGAATGGCAATGCTCTGCCCCCCAACTCCGTGGTTACCTGGAGAGGCTCGCTCACAGTTCCTCATGCGGGCAGCTACTGGATTTATCTCCAGGCCCTGGGCACAGATGCTAACCTCTCCATCGACGGCAAGCGCCTGGCTGTCACGGGTACCTTCCAGGGCGACGTGCATGGCGATATTCTGCAAGCCAACCAGGACAACACCGTTCCCACGACAGACGGCCTGGATAATGTGCGCCACGCCGTGCAACTAACCGCCGGAATGCACGCGATCAAGATTCAGATCAGTCCCGACACCTCTAACGCGCCGGTGCAGGTGCGGCTCAACTGGTACACTCCCGAGCAGCGCAAGGCTGACCACGAGGCTGCCATCGCCGCCGCGAAAAACGCCAAGATAGCGGTAGTGTTTGTCTGGACGCGCCTCAACCCGGTCTTTGGCCTGCCTGGCGAACAGAACAAACTGGTGGAGGATGTGGCTGCGGTCAACCCCAACACCATCGTAGTGCTGAACACCAGCCAGCCCGTGGAACTGCCTTGGGTGGACAAGGTGAAGGCAGTCCTCGAGATGTGGTGGCCGGGCGATGAAGGTGGCTGGTCCACGGCCAACCTGCTTCTGGGGAAGACTAGCCCCGCTGGCCGTCTGCCCATGACCTGGGGCAAGCGGCTTGAAGACTACGCCGCCACTGATCCCAGGTACCCCGAGCGCTCACGCAAGGGTGTGGATGGAAAAACGACTTACAGCGAAGGCGTTAATGTCGGCTATCGCTGGTTTGACAAAGAGAAGATCAACCCGCTCTTCGCCTTCGGCCATGGCCTGAGCTACACAACCTTCGAATACTCGGGGCTGAAGATCGAAAAGGCCTCCGACGGCGGCCTTGACGTCAAGGTCAATATCAGGAACACGGGCAGCGCGGACAGTGATGAGGTCCCGCAGGTCTACTTGGGCAAGCCGAGTGAGATTCCCGCAGGCGTGCAGTTCCCGGTGCGCAGTCTGGTTGCGTTCGACCGCATCCACCTGGCCGCCGGCGAGGCCAGGACGGCTACACTGCACGTGCCTCTGCGCCAGTTGCAGTACTGGTCTACGGCCAATGGCAAATGGGTGACCGCCAGCGGCAAGCGCATTGTTAGCGTAGGCGCCTCATCTCGCGACCTGCGCCTGGAACAAAGCATAGACTGAGACGATTTTTCTCTATACAAACAGGCCGGGCGATGGTGTGGATCGGATTTCGAATGGCGTCTCCGTTTTCATCATTGCCCTGCTATGACAGTGACGCATTGCTGGCACTCCCTCTTGGGGCGCTTCAGCACCCTAACGTCTGCTCACACCGAATTACGCCTTCTTCAGGTTCGGTTCTTGTCGAGGACTAACACGCATAATGGTTTAAAATGCCAGGGCTTATCGGCGGCACGAGGTGTTGCGCTCGTTCGGCATGAAAAGGCAGACAAGCAGTCATCGACTCGATTAGGCCATAGATCCGATTGGCAGCCTGCAACAGCACCGCGCCGCCATCGCTGGAACCTTGCCGCTGGTCAAAGGACAACACCAAAGGTCGCTGGTACAAATCGCTGAACAACAAACACTGTGTCGAGGTAGAATCAGGCAAGCGAAAGCCTCTCTTGATGCCATAAACACTGTCTAGACAACATGTTTGTGCCACAAATGACTTTCGCTTTTTAAGCCTTCACGCATTATCCGGGCTGCCGCATGCATCAAGTGCCGTGTTTGATTCCAGACGGCACTGAAGCCGATCAGGTATATCAATCCGATAAGGGCTTCCTCTGCTCCACCCAGTTACGGGCGGCATCGCCCCACATGGGGCGTGCAATGAAATACCCCTGTGCAAGATCGCACCCCAGGGTATTGAGGTAGTTGAGAGTATCAAGGTCTTCAACACCCTCCGCCGTGACCAGCAGGCCGAGGCTGTGACCCAGGTCGATGATCGATTTGATGACGGTACGCGACTCGCCGGAGCGCTGTGCCTGCATGACAAACGACTTATCCACCTTGATCTCTGAAAAGGGAAGCCGTACGAGCTGAATCATGGAGGAAAATCCGGTGCCGAAGTCATCTAGAGACAACTGAAAACCCTTTACGCGGTATCGTGTCATCAAATCCAGAGAGAGGATCGGATCCACCATCGCGCTGGTCTCTATCAATTCCAGGACGATACGCTCCGTATCAATCTGAAGGCGGTGGCACGTGGCGGAAAGGTTATCGGCCATCTGAATATCCACGAGACTTTTCGCGGAAATATTCAACGACAATTTTAGATTGGATTGCGGAAATGAATGGGAGAACCACTCCAGGCTTTGGTCGAAGACCTGCGCTGTCAAGGCATCGATCAGCCCGGTTCTTTCCGCGACCGGAATAAAGCTGTCGGGCATCACGATTCCCCTGTCGGGATGTTTCCAGCGAACCAATGCTTCAAACCCAGCCGTGGCACCGTTCTTGCATTCGATTTTTGGCTGATAGGCCAATACAAATTCGTGGCGATCAAGGGCGTTCTGCAAATCCGGTGCGGTCACCTCAAATTCATCCCTGCTCGCGGATTGCGTCCTTACCGATGGCGGCTGATCGGATTCGCTTCCTTCGCCAATCATCAAGCGCAAAGCCTCCCTGGAAATCGGCTTGGAAATGACACCCGCAATGCTCAACCCGTGCTCCGAGGCAGAGCGCTGCGCGGCTTCCAGCACCCTGCTGCCCATGCCACTTGAGATGACGATCTTCGCCCGCGATTTGCGCTCCGCCAGAAGCCGCATGATCTCAACGCCGTCCAGTTCCGGCATGACCAGATCGATGGTGATAATGTCCGGACTCATCTGATCCAATCGCTTGAAGAACTCTTCCGGACGCGTCACAAACTCCGCTTCGAAGTTGAGGCTCTCCGCAATCCATTGGATGGTCTGACCGACGGCCGCGTCGTCGTCCAGAATGAGAATGCGCCTGTTAGGCATTACGTCCCTCCTCTTCGTTTGCGGACTGGCTTTCCGTCAGCATTTCGCGGATTTTTCTCGCCAGTTGCAGCCGGGAGTAGGGTTTATTCAGCAACCGTACATGCTCGTCCAGAAGCCCCAGGTGAAGAACCGCGCTCTCTGCATACCCGGAGCAGAACAACACCTTCAATGACGGGTAAATCTTGCGTGCTTCCAGAGCCAATTCGCGCCCATTCAAGCCGCCCGGCATCACCACATCGGTAAACAGAAGATCGATATCCTGGTGCCTCCTGAGAACCGCCAATGCGTCTTTGCTGTTTGCAGCCTCCAGGACCCGGTAACCGAGATAGAGCAACTGCGACTTGGCAAACTCACGTACCGGTGCATTGTCTTCCACCAGAAGAATGACCTCCGAACCTTGAAGATTGGCAATCAAGGTTGCTTCCTGATTGGATGGTTCGCATTCCGGGTCGGCCTGGGGAAGATATAGCTTCACCGATGTGCCTTGCCCGGGTTCTGAGTAAATCTTGACGTGCCCATGAGACTGCTTGGCAAAGCCATACACCATGCTTAACCCCAGGCCCGTCCCCTTGCCAACTTCCTTAGTGGTGAAGAATGGATCGAAGACGCGGCTCAGGTTTTCCCGGCTGATGCCACAGCCAGTGTCGGAGACTGCAATCAGAATGTATTGCCCCGGCGTGACGTCGGCGTTCTGTTCCGCATAGCTGGAATCCAGGGTGACGATGCCGGTCTCGACGATCAATTTCCCGCCCTCCGGCATGGCATCCCGGGCATTCACACAAAGGTTCAGCAGTGCGCTCTCCAACTGCGTCAGGTCAACGAGCGCAGTGCAATCCTCCTTGCTCTGGATCACTTCAAGGTCGATATCCGCGCTCAATGTGCGGCGCAAAAAGCTCTCCATATTCACGAACATTCGATTGATGTCGACCGGCTTCGGCTGCAACGCCTGGCGCCGCGCAAAGGCCAGCATGCGATGCGTAAGGTCCGCGCCGCGCTGTGCGGCTTCGAGAATCATCTTCGCCATCTTGCTCAAGCGCGGGTTCTCTTTGGCTTCCTCGCCGATGAACTCAGAGCAACCCATGATCACGGTCAGCAGATTATTGAAATCGTGAGCGATCCCTCCGGTCAACTGGCCCACCGCTTCCATCTTCTGCGACTGGCGGAATTGTTCTTCCAGTTGCCGCTGCTCCGTGATGTCGCGGAAGGTCCAGATCCTACCGTAATAATTGTTCAGTTGATCCCGGACCGGGGCCGAGTAGCGATCGAAGATGGTGCCGTTCAGCAATTCAACCTCATCGCGGCTGATCTCTTCCGCATGGGAGTTTAGATAATTTACTTTCTCTTCAAATTGATCTGGGTTCTTGACGATTGATCGAACAAATTGCACCTGCCGGGCATCGTTGGGGTCCTCGACAATCTCTTGGGGGATATTCATCAAGTTGTTCATGCGCTGGTTTTGCAGGATTTTTCTTCCCTGGCTGTCAACCACCAGTACGCCGTCGAGAGAAGAGTCGACTTGGGCCTTGAAGAATGCGGTTCGCCAGCGCAATTCTTCCTCTTTCTTCACTCTGTCCTTTTCATGCAGGTTCACCTCCAGGGCGAAAGAGATATCCATCGCCATCTCGTCGAGCAACTTGTCCTCTTCTTCGTCGAAGAACTCCAACTCGCTCGCATAGAGATTGAAAACGCCGACGACCTGGCCCTCGCAACGGAGTGGAAGGGATGCCAGCGAACGGTATCCGAGCCGCAAAGCGTACTCTTTCCACGGCCGGTAGAGCTCGTGCTCGATATCGTTGCAGACCTGATGTTTTCCGGAATGGAAGCAGCGCGCCGCCGGCCCGTTGGCAGTCTTCAGGTCTTTAAGATCGATTCTCATCTGTTTGAGATAATCCTCGGCTACGCCATTGGATACGATGGGGATCAGCGCTCCTGTTGCGGGATCGGCCATCCCGATCCACGCCATCAGGAATTTCCCCTTCTCCACGGCGATGCGGCAGGAGGCTTCAAGCATTGCCTGGGAATCTTTCACGCGAACGATGGTCTCGTTGATGTCGCTTAAAACGGAGTAGACGCGGTTGAGCCTTCGAATGCGCACTTCGGTCTGCTTATTCTCTGTGATGTCGGTGTGAACCCACAGCCTTCCGAAAGACGCGCCATTTACGGTCAAAGGGACAAAATCCCGTAGAAGCACCTTCCCGGTCAACAGTTGGACCTCTTCGCCCAATACCAATTTGCCTTCATTGACAATCTTCTGAATGCGGGCGGCAAACTCGTCAGACCGCAGGTTGACCTGCTTGGTCTTGTTGATCATGTCGATGGCTTTCATCCCCACCAGGGCATCGGGCACATCTTCTGGGCAAAAGAAGTTGCAGAAAGCCTGATTGACGAACTCGATCTTCCCCTCATCGGTTACCAGCAAAACGCCGGAATACAAGTTCGAGAGGATGGCGTAGAAGCGATGAAGGGTGGTGTGCAGAACACTTTCCGCCCGCTTTCGGTCGGTCGTGTCCAGTGCGATCCCCAGCAGCACGGTGCGGTTCCCAACCGAATCCTTCAAAGGCGCCGCGTGCAACTCCAGCCAGCGACGCGTACCTTTCAATCCTTCGATTTCGCACTCGATGCTCCCCGATTCGCCACGGCAGACACGCTCTGTGAGATCGCGAAAAGCGTCGCGGCATTCCGAGACAACTGCTTTGTAACTGCTCTTTCCGACAACTTCCCCTGCGTTGTCAGCCTCCAGCATGCGCAGGCCTGCTTCGTTCATGGTCAGGACCGTTCCGTCGGAGGCAATCGACGTGATGCAATTCGGAGAGTTTTCAATGATGCCCCTGAGGTGGGCCTCCCGCACTGACAGTGTGCGGTTTGCCTCCTCCAGTTGGAGGGCCTTTGACTCCAGTTTGTGGATGAGGACCTCGCTGTACTGCCGGAGCAGATCCTTCTCTTCACCAACCGGAGCATTCGCGGGAGACATATCTCCTCGCACGGCTTTCGCCAGAACCTCGCGGATTCTGGCCATGAAGGGAGCGGGTTCGGTAGGTTTGACTATAAAGGCGTCCGCGCCGAGGTCCAGTGCA
>Ga0181529_10000403_pt1 | contig 64054 bp, 48 predicted proteins | sample PEATcosm2014_Bin_36_FD_119763 | JGI IMG/M metagenome (GOLD analysis project Ga0181529, IMG submission 119763) | Peatland microbial communities from MTU Mesocosm Facility, Houghton, MI, USA - PEATcosm2014_Bin10_30_metaG | ecosystem: Environmental > Terrestrial > Soil > Wetlands > Peat | place...
AGGCACCGTCCCTACGGGACTCCGGCGACCATCTTGCTGTTCCTTTCCCACCGTTAAAACGGTGGGCTAATGACCACTGCGCCTACGGCGCGGGCGAGCTGGCGTTGTCCACGCCGTTGCTTTAGCAATGCACTCCTGTTGGCCCCTTTGATGGGCCGCAAACAGTAAAGCCCCCGGCTCTCCTAAGGAACAACTCTCATCCTTGTTCTTTCCCTGATTGTCCAGACCTTCGGTCTGGTGTCCCACTGCCGGGGGGTATTTACAGGCTCGCCTGGTTGACTTTCTTTCAGGAGCCTAAAGGCTCCTGCTCCCTCCGTTCCCTCTCAACGACAAAGGCACGGCAAAACTGACACCAGTGTGGAACTCAATCAACATGAGATCGGCTCAACTTTACGGCTTGGGCTGCGCGGCCAGCCACTGCTTCAGCTTGGGCTCTTGCAGCTTGCGCAGCTCGATGCAGCCGTCGATGCTTTCGAGGGCGTGCTTGACGGCCTGATCGGCGCTGGGAACTTTGTGCGCGGCAAAGAACTTTTCCACATCGGCGCGGGCGTCGGCGGTGCAGAATTGCCCGGTTGAACTGACCAGAAATGCGCCCAGTTCCGGAGTCAGCAACGGCGCAACATTCTCCCAGTGGCTCTGGATGAAATTCCAGGCCAGGTCGCGGTTGTCTTCGCTTTGCACTTCGATGCCCAGTCCAATGGCCGCGTCCTGGTTGCGGACCTTACCGCTGACCGCGTACTCCAACGCGCGCTGAACCAATGCGGGATCGGTGAAGGCGGTGAGCAATTGCAGCGCGCCCTCCTGGAACTCGGGATTGGCGGAGCTCTCGTAGATCTTCTGCAACTGGTCAAAGAGCGCGGCGTTGCCGTTGCGCGCGGCAATGGTGCAAGCGGTCTGGCCAAGCGTGGCGTCGACCGAAGCGGGATCATGCAGGAAGTTGCCGGCAATCTCCCGCGCCTGGTCGAGGATGACTGGATCAGCACCGCGACGGCCGAGCAAGCCGAAGAGCGTGGCGCGCAGCTCGCGCGTGTTGGCCGAGTCGCTCTCGGCGGGAGGAGCGAGCTGGGCGTAGATCGGACCGTAGGTTGCGCGAATCCAGGCGGCAATTTGGGCACGTTCTTCGGGCGTGGATGCGATGCGGGAGTAGGCGGAGCTGACGCCGTCCAGAGCCTCACCCACCACATCCGCGCCGGGATCGTTTTTGACCGCAGCGGCCAGGTCAAGGTAAGCGCCGATGGAGGCCTTGTTGGCGCGCACCTGCGCCCACTCGTCGCCAATCAGGCTGATGCGCTCGCTGGGATTCAACTTGCTCTCCACACCCGCCACCAGCTCCGCATAAACGCTGGCCGGATAGGCGCTGCGATAGTAGCCGCTGCCGTTGGCGTTGGCAAAGGCGCCGCCCGCGGGAAGCTTCAAAAAACTATCGGACGGCGATAAAAGCTGGCAATCCTCGCCGGCTTCGGTTTTGAAGCAAACCGGAATCGTCCACTTCTGCTTGGGATCGGGCTGGATGCTGGGCGAAAGATAGAAGCGCCGCTGGCTGACTTGCACCTTGCCGTCTTTTGCTTCGCCAAAGGTGAGCAGCGGCTCGCCCGGCTGCGCCACCAGGCTCTCCATGATCTTGTCCACAGGCTTGTGACTGGTGACCGTTTGCGCGCCCCAAAAGTCTTCGGCCGTGGCGTTGGCGTACTCATGCGCGGCCAGATAGTTATGCACGCCCTGGCGGAAGGTCTCCTCGCCCAAATAATTTTCCACCATCAGCAGCACCGCGCCGGCTTTGCCGTAGGAGATGCCGTCAAACATCTGCTCGATCTCTTCGCGCGTGTCGGCGTGGGCGCGAATGGCACGCGTGGTGGGCTGCGCGTCCAGCTCCAGCGTCTGGCCGACCTGGCTGGTGACCATCTGGTCGATATTCCACTCCGGATGCATTTTGCCGACGGCCTTGTTTTCCATCCAGGTGGCAAAGCCCTCGTTGAGCCAGATATTGTCCCACCACTGCATGGTGACCAGATCGCCGAACCACTGATGGGCCATCTCGTGCGCCACCACGATGGCCACGTATTTCTTGGCGTCCACCGAAGCCGTCTTGGGGTCCACCAGCAGGTCGGTTTCGCGATAGGTGATGGCGCCGAAGTTCTCCATGGCGCCGGCTTCAAAGTCCGGCAGCGCAATCAGGTCGAGCTTCTTGAGCGGGTAGGGAATGCCGAAGTAGTTGTCGTAATAATGCAGCACCCACTTGGCTACATCGAGCGAGTAAGGGGTCAGCGCAACTTTGTCCGGCGTCGAGCAGACGCGGATCGCCACGCCGTCCGATTCGCCGGTGGTGCATTGGAAGTCGCCGACCAGAAACGCGACGAGATAAGTGGACATCTTGGGCGTGGTGAAGAACGTGAGCGTGTGCTTGCCCGCGTCGGGTCCCGGCGTATCGCTTTCGATGGGGCTGTTGCTGATCGCCGTGTCGCCGCTATCGATGACTACGCTTACATCGTAAGTAGCCTTGAAGGCCGGCTCGTCAAAGCAGGGAAAGGCGCGCCGCGCATCGGTGGATTCAAATTGCGTGACGGCGTAGTTGCGCTTGTCGGTTTTGGAGAGATAGAAGCCGCGCAGCTTGTCGTTCAAGATGCCGGAGTACGAAATGGAGAGCGTCGCATGGCCCGCGGGGAGCTTCTCGGCAAAGGTAAAGGTGGCCTGCTCCTTGTCTTTATTGAGCGCGATGACGCCGGTCTGCTGCTTGTCGCCTACGGTCACCGTCACGCTTTTCAAATCGAGTTCGATGGCGTTCAGCGTGATGCGATCGGTTGGCTCGGCGAGGCTCACGTCAATCGTCTCGACGCCGGTGAAGGTGGCGGCCTTCAAGTCGGGCGTGAAGGCGAGCGTGTAGTGCTCGGGACGGACGGTCTGCGGCAGGCGTTCGGCTTGCAGGTTGCTGGTGAGCGTGAGCAATGCACAGGCCAGCAGGCTGGAAGCGAGTATTGCAGAATGGAAATTGCAATTCTTCATTGGGTCCTCGAAGGGTAGATGCAATTCAAAGGCTTTCAGTTTCCGGATTTTTCTTTGGCAGAAGTGAGTCCAGCAGCAGCAGACAGGCGCCGATGCAGACCGACGAGTCGGCGATATTGAAGTCGGGGAAGTGATAGCTGAAGATGTGCACTTCGATAAAATCCACCACCGAACCATAGGCGATGCGGTCATGCACGTTGCCGAGAGCGCCGGCAAAGATCAGCGCCAAAGCAATCGAGGTGAGGGTGAAGCGGTCGGCGAGACGGATCAGCACGATCAGCACGACAAGCGCCGCCAGCGACGAAAAAGCGATCAGCCCCCAGCGCACGGCGTGCGGCGAGGCGGAGTCTGCGAAGAGCGAAAAAGCCGCGCCGTCATTGGTCCAATGCGAGAGGAAGAGTACGCGCGGAATGACCGGGATGTGGTTGCCGTAGTGAATCTGACGCGTGACCCAGTCCTTGGTCGCGCGATCAAGAAAGATGAGGACGGCGGAGATGAGTAGCAGCCAGTGCAAGCGGCGAGGGGCGGTGAGGTTCATTGCATTTCCTTATGAACAGGAGGTTTGGACTTCATGTTCTTCCAACTTATTGGATCATCATCTTTGCACTGCGGCAAAGCAACCGAAAGGCAACCGCAGGTCCTTCGACTCCGCTGCGCTCCGCTCAGGATGACAGAGTTTTTGTTTTGCAATCCTTCATGCCGGATCAATCATCTCCTGAGCGAAGTTGGTCTACAAATGTTTATCCACAAAATGAACTGTGCTTTGTTTACCCACAAAATGAACTGTCATCCTGAGCGAAGTTGGGCGCGTTCTATGCGTCCAACGCAGTCGAAGGACCTGCGGTTCCCACGGGATGAATGCAACGAATTTCGGAGTTGCATTATGAAATCTTTTCCATCGGAGGATCAATCTTCATCTCCGCCAACGCATCGCTGCAACGCGTGCAGACATTCTGCCAGATGCCGTAATTGGCAACCTCCGGCATGAAGTTCCAGCAGCGAGCGCATTTGTGGCCGGTAGCGGGCAAAACCGCGAGCCACAAACCAGACATAATACGAGTCGTTGAAAGAACTGATTCAGCAAGAAGATCATTCATTTCATCGGTTTCTGAATCTTCGAAAACACGGACTTGAGAAACGTTGAAAATCTCTTTCAGATGCGATTCATATTTCTTCAATTTGGAAAATATATCATTCGTCGCATAGATGCGTACTTCAGCTTCTAGACCTTTGCCTATAGCTTTTGTTTTACGTGCATCCTCTAGCGACCTTAAGACCGCATCGCGGATCTCGAAGAGGCGCTTCCACTCCTCAAGAAGCGGTACCGGATCTTCAGAAAATACTTCCTCCGGCTTGGGAAAGAGCGCCAGATGCACGCTTTTCGCGCGGCCTTCGACCGCGGGCAAGTAATCCCAAACTTCATCGGCGGTGAAGCTGAGGATGGGCGCGACGAGGCGGACGAGGGCTTCCGTGATCTGCCAAAGAACTGTCTGCGCGGAGCGGCGTTCTTTGCTCGTCGGCGCGAAGGTGTACATGCGATCCTTCAGCACATCGAGATAGAAGTTGCTCAGGTCGGCGACGGCAAAATCATTCAATGCGTGATAGACGCGATGGAACTCGAAGCGCTCATACCAGCCGAGAATATTTTCCGTGAGCTCGCGGGTGCGGGCGAGCATATATTTGTCGAGCGGCAGGAGATCAACCTCGGCGACGCGGTCAGTCGCGGGGTTGAAACCGGCAAGATTGCCGAGCAAAAAGCGGAAGGTGTTGCGAAGCTTGCGATAGATTTCGGCGCAGCGGGCCATCAGGTTTTCGCTGGCCGCCATGTCTTCGCGGAAGTCGATGGAGGCAACCCAGAGGCGCACAATCTCGCCACCCATGCGGTTGGCGATGTCCACCGGATCGACGCCGTTGCCGAGCGACTTGCTCATAGCGCGTCCTTGCTCGTCGAGGGTCCAGCCGGCGGTGGTCACATGCGAGTAGGGCGCGCGGCCACGCAAGGCGACCGAGGTCAGCAGCGACGAGTGGAACCAGCCACGATGCTGATCGCCGCCCTCCAAATACAAAACCTGCGTGCCTTCATTCTTTTGGAAGGAGGTGTAGGCGGGCTGCAGCTCCGCGTCCGACTCGCAGACCGCCAGCCAGCTTGTGCCGGAGTCCACCCAGACGTCGAGAATGTCCTTCTCCTTGCGGAACTCCGCGCCGCCGCAGTGGGCACACTTGGAGCCAGCCGGCAGCAGCGCATCGGCGGCGGGCGTGCGCCAGGCCTCGATGCCCTCGCGCGCAATCAGTTCAACCACCGAGCGGTTCAGATCGGCGGAGACGAGGGGCTTGTTGCATTGCTCGCAGAGGAAGACGGCGATGGGCACGTCCCAGATCTTCTGGCGGCTGATGCACCAGTCGGGGCGCGTGGCGATCATGTTGGTGATGCGCTCCTTGCCCCAGGCCGGGTCCCAAACAACTTTGTCGATCTCTTCGATGGCCAATTGGCGGAAGGTTGTCTCCGAGCCGTCGGCGCGCTTGACCGGCGTCTCCATGCCGATGAACCACTGCTCGGTGGCGCGATAGATGACCGGCTTGTGGCAGCGCCAGCAGTGCGGGTAGGAGTGCTCCAGATCGCGGCTCCCAAGCAGAGCGCCGCGCTCTTCGAGCAGGGCAAGGATGACCGGATTGGCGGCCCAGACCTTCAGGCCGTCAAAGGCGGGCGGAGCGGCCATCGGCCATGCTTCGGGGTCCACGGTGATGCGGCCCACCTCGTCCACGCGGCAGATGGGGTCCAGGCCGTAGCGCAGGCCGGTGTTGTAATCATCCGCGCCGTGGGCAGGGGCGGTGTGCACGGCGCCGGTGCCCGTGTCGCCGGTGACGTAAAGGGCATTGACGCCAAGGATCGAGCGCTCCAGAAAGGGATGCTGGAAGGTGGTGCGGTCGAGCGCACTGCCTTTGAAGCGCGCAAGTTCCGTGGTTGTGCCCAGGTTGCAGGCGGCGCGGACGGCCTCAGCCAATTCGGCGGCGACGATGTAGACTTCGCCGCTCTCAACTTGCAGGGCCTCATACTCAAAGCCGGGATGAAAGGCGACGGCCAGCGACGCGGGCAGGGTCCACGGCGTAGTCGTCCAGATGATGGTGGAGACTTGCTTGCCGGCGAGCGCGGGGTGAATCGCTGCCGAGGCCGAGGTGAGCCGGTAGCGCACATAGATCGACGGGCTGGTGTGCTGGGCGTACTCGACCTCGGCCTCGGCCAGCGTGGTGCGGTCGTGGATGCACCAGTAGACCGGCTTCAGGCCGCGATAGACAAAACCCTTCTCCAGGAAGCCGTAAAAGGCCTCGAGGGTGCGGGCTTCATAGCCGCGCGACATCGTTTTGTACGGATCGCTCCAGCGGCCAAAGATGCCAATGCGCTCGAATTGCGAGGTTTGCAGGTCCACGTATTTTTGCGCATACGAGCGGCAGGCGGAGAGAATCGCCGAGGCAGGCAGCTCCAGCCGCTTGCGGCCAAGCTGCTCTTCCACCTTGATTTCGATGGGCAACCCGTGGCAATCGTAGCCGGGAACGTACGGCGCGTCAAAGCCGGCCATGGTCTTTGACTTGACGACAAAGTCCTTGAGCCCTTTGTTCAGCGCATGGCCCAGATGGATGGGTCCATTGGCGTAGGGCGGGCCATCGTGCAGCAGGTAGGCGGGGCGTCCAACGCCTGCTTTGCGCAGCTCGGCGTAGAGATCAAGTTCAGCCCAACGGGCCAGCCTGAGCGGTTCATTCTGCGGCAGATTCGCCTTCATGGGGAAGGCGGTTTGCGGCAGGGTCAGCGTCGCCTTCAACTCCGGTGCTGGAGACATCGTTACTCCCTTGGTTCGTCGGTTTCAGTCCATCTTCTAGTGTAAATGCCTGGGGGAAATTTTTTCCTGGTAACAAACCGCCTACCTGATCCGTCTATTGATTACGCGCAGTCGGACCGCGCCGAAGCCGGAATAGCCTTGCGGTTTATCGCTGCTGAAAGAGATTTTATAGCGGATTTCAGAGCGGTTGGCGCGTTAGTTCGTGGGATTGTCGTTGCCCTTGAGCGAATGATTCTCCACGAGTTGTTAAAGGTTTGATTGACAGAAGCAGCCACATATAGTCATTGCAACTATATGTGTAGTAGTATCCGTCAAGGGGTGGAGTCAGGCATAATGATTAGTGTGGACCTGGAAACGGAGAGTGTCTCACTTGGGCAGCTCGATAAACGCCCTGAGGCGACCAATACAGAACCAATTATGTCAAATCACTTGCCCACCCAGACCGAACTAGAACTGCCAGTGGCCGCGGCCCCGTCGGACGCCGTGGAACTTGATCTGAAATTCGGCTTCCCGGTGGAAGACAAAAATATATTTTCCGAGCTATTTGAGACATTCCGCGATGTCTTTTTCCCGCCCAAGCTGCCGCCGCTGGTGCTGACCTCGAAGCCGATTCCAGTGCCGGACCGCATGGCGGTCAAGCGCAATCCATGGGCCGTGGGTGCATCCGCTTTTCTCAATGCCGGAATCATCGCGGCCTTGTTGATTACCGTCGTCAAGCCGTTTATCGAAAAGAAGCCGGTTGTGGCGATGACGCCGATAGATTTGACCGAACCCAAACTGGAAGGACCGCATGGCGGCGGTGGAAGCCAGGAGAAAACGCCGCCGGTGCAAGGCCGGGTTCCACCGAAGATGCAGGCGCCCAAAGTGGCTCCACAGGTGGTTGAGCCCCCGCCGCCCATGGTCGATGTGATTGACGAGATCCCGGACAATCCCAACCTGCAAAATTTTGGCATGACGAACTCCAACGTCAAGCTGGCTACCGGCGGAAATGGCACTGGCGGCGGAGTGGGAAATGGTCATGGGTTGGGATACGGCGACGGGTCAGGCGGAAACTGGGGCGGCGGACTGGAGCACGTCGGCGGAAAGGTGACCGCGCCTGTGGCCTACATTCAACCGGACGCCGAGTTTTCCGACGAAGCTCGCCGCGCCAAATATCAGGGAGTGGTGCTCGTTTATCTCATCGTGGACAAAAATGGCAATCCGCAGAATCCGCGCGTGGTGCGAGCGTTGGGGATGGGGCTGGACGAGAAAGCCATCGAAGCGGTGATGAAATACAGGTTCCACCCCGCGATGAAGGAAGGCAAGCCGGTGGCGGTGCCCATCAATATCGAGATCAATTTCCGGCTCTATTGACAGGAATGCGCCGTCCCTACGGGACTCCGAATGTTTTGTCGGCATTCCTGACCCACCGTTGAAACGGTGGGCTAATTACCTTTGCGCCTACGGCGCGGGATTTGATGCGCAAAGCAGGCTTTGATGCGCTAAGCGGGCTTTGATGCGCTAAAGATTTACGTCCAACCCTGCGGAAGGATATCTATCAGGCGCTTTCTGATCCCTGTTCCCTGATCCCTGTTCCCTGACCCCTGTTCCCTGTTCCCTGTTCCCTGTTCCCTGTTCCCTGACCCCTGTTCCCTGTTCCCTAATGCCTGTTCCCTGCTTTTAGAACGGCTTTTCGCTCAGGAACGGTTCCGGCTTCAGGGAGCCGTCGCGCTGGCGGACGAGCATCTGCACCTTGCCCTCGGCGGCGTCCAACTCAGTCTTGCAGGCGGCGGAAAGGCCCACTCCCTCTTCGAAGAGTTTGAGCGAGTCTTCGAGAGCAAGGTCGCCCTTCTCCAGTTGATCGACGATGGCTTCGAGCTTTTTCAGCGAGTCTTCAAACGACGGCATGGCAGGACTCCGGGAAGTGTTGTAGAAGATTAACTCGAAACATGACATGGAGCAACGGAACCTTGTGAGGGCGGCCATGCAACTGTTCGAACAAAATCTGAATGCTGGGCCAGTTCGCTTGGGACAATGGTTCCAGGCAATGAAACGAGAACAACCTGAACACCGCTTTTTCGCGCCATCTTCATGGCAGGTACGCAGTCAGTATCCGCTGTTACCAAACCTATTCTATCCACACATTTCGATACCGAATAGGACGCGATATCCAAGCCGATACGCATATCGACGCCCTTTTGCTCGAAAACTGGAACAAAATCGGCGTCGGTCAGGGCTGCAATTCCTGTGATTCGAGTTTTCTTCAGTTTGTATCCACGAAATTTAAGAATGCCGAGTCTGACGGCCATCAAATCTTTCTTGGCGAGATCAGTCAGCCATTGGTCCGAGTCAGAAAAAGTCTGTGTTGTACCAGAAACCGGAAGCTTTTTGCGCCCTTGGTAAGGCGCACAGTCATAATAGAGAGATCTAAAAAGCTCTTCATCCGCAGCGGAACAAATCCTGGAAAAAGCCTCAATGAAATCGGGGCTAAAGTGGATTCCGGCTTTCCTGGAGGCCACGCGAAGGTACCCGCCATCGATCATGAGGACTAGCTTTTTCATCTATATACCAAAATAGCAAACCCCGGAGCATTCGCACCAGGGTTTACTGTAAACATGCTCGCCTACGAGCGTACGGAATATTTTCAATGTAACTCATCATGCGTGTCACGTCAAGAAAAAATCGAAACCCTGCGTCGAGTATCCTCATGCCGGTTTAGGCAGCGCACTGGCGATCACCTCGGCGGCGGCTGAGTAGCGGCCCTGGGGAGCGCTGACCTGCACGCCCTGCACAAAGGGGCGCACCGACTCCAGCATCTGCTGGGCAATCAGAATCCCCTCGCGCTCGGCGGCATCCGGCGAATCGGCCTGGGCCATGCGCAGCATGATCTCTTCAGGCATGGAGATGCGCAGGTCGCTCTTCAGATACTCGGCATTGCGCAGGCTCATCAGCGGCCAGATGGCGGCGATCACCGGAATCCGATGCTCCTCGATGCGGCGCAAAAAGTTCTCGAGCAGGCGCAGATCAAAGACCGGCTGGGTGATGACGTATTCAGCGCCGGCCTCGACTTTATAGGCAAGGCGGCGCAACTCCTGTTCAATATCCTGCACGCCGGGGTTGGCTGAAACGCCGATGGTGAAGTTGGTGCTGACGCCGATCGGGTTGGCGCCCAGATCCAGGCCGTGATTTAATCGCCGCACGATGTTGACCAGACCGATGGAGTCAACGTCAAAGACAGCAGTAGCGTCGGGATAATTGCCCAGCTTGGTGGGATCGCCGGTGATGCACAGGATGTTGTGCAGGCCGATGGACGAGGCTCCCAGAAGGTCTGATTGAATACGCAGCAGATTCCGGTCACGGCAGGTGTAATGGAGAATCGTCTCAATCGCGGTGTGCTGCTGAATCTGAATGCTGAGGCTTTGCGCGCTCATGCGCGCCGAGGCGCGCGGCGCATCCGGCACGGTGATGGCGTGCACGCCGAGCGAGGCCAGCAGGCGCGCGCCCTCGATCTCTTTGCTGCAATCGATTCCGTGCGGGGGGAGAATTTCAGCCAGCGCCACAAAGCTGCCCTCGGCCACCAGCGCTCCGATGCGCGAGCGCGCGGCGAGCGGAGAGGGCGGCGTTTCGGCGACCGGCAAAGGCGTCTCGCCAATGATCTGGATGTGAGCCTGGGCATTCAGGTCGCGCATGGCGGCGCGCATGGCGCGAATGTGGTTGGGGGTGGTTCCGCAGCAGCCGCCCACCATCTGCACTCCGGCCTGGATCGCTTTGCGGGCAAAGCTGGCCATGTACTCCGGCGAACAGAAATAGATGTTGCGGCCATCGACGGCGCGCGGCAGACCGGCGTTGGGCATGGCCGCCAGCGGCAGGGTGGTGACCGCGCGCATGGCCTCGATGGCGGTGAGAACCGTGGTTGGGCCGGTGGAGCAGTTGACGCCAATGGCGCCGGCGCCCCACTCGGTGAGCAGCGCGGCGGCGTGGGCAGGCGTGGCGCCGTCCAGGCAGTTGCCGTCATCATCCACGGTCACCATCACCAGAACGGGAAGATGCGGCGCAACCGCGCGGGCAGCGCCCAAAGCCTCGCGCGCTTCATTCAGCGCGGGCATGGTTTCAATGCTCAAAAGATCCACGCCGGCCTCGTCCAGCGCGCGAATCTGCTCGGCAAAGGCGGCGCGAGCTTCGTCCAGGCCGGTCTTGCCCAGCGGCTCCAGGCGCACGCCCAATGGGCCCACGGCGCCGGCAACCCATGCTTCGCCGGCCTGTCTTTCCTTCAGATGGGCGACCGCCTGACGGGCAATCCGCACGCCGGCCGCATTGATCTCATTGACCTTTCCCGCCAATCCATGACGCGCCAGGCGGAAGCGGTTGCCGCCAAAGGTGTTGCTCTCAACAACCTCCGCTCCGGCTTGCAGATACTCCTCATGTACCGCCAGGATCAGTCCCGGATCGGAGAGGTTCAGCTCTTCATAGCAGCGGTCGATCAAAATGCCGCGGGCATAGAGAACCGTGCCCATGGCGCCATCGGCGAGCAAGGGACGGCTGGCGAAGATGTGAGCAAACGAAAGCATTCTCCTGTCATGCTAAGCCACCGAGCCCCCGCGCGCCAACAAATTCAGCAAGAGCAGGCCCTTGGGCAGCTTTGTTATACTTCGAGAGTCATATGCTCCGGCTTCGCCGGCCTTGGGACGGCTTATTTCTTGCCTTTCGCCCGTTCTTCCGGCAATCGCCGGCCATTGGTTCACACCGCGGCTTCGGCTGTGGGATTCATGCGCGGCAGCTTCCGCGCCTTCCGTCGAGGTATGGGATTTTGAACAAGAGAAGTCTTTGGATGAGCACTGCCGCGGCACTGATTGTTGCAGCCGCGCTGGCAGGTTGTGGCACCACCACCTATTATGCCAACCGTTCGCTGCCCCCCAGCGGACTGCGCTATCGGGTGATGATCGCGGTTCAGAACATCTCCGCGTACAACCCCGGAGCGCTGGGCTTTGTGGATGCTTATTATGACATCCGTTTCGTTTATAACAGTACGAGTACCGCTCCGGCTTTTACCATCTCCTCCTACTCGGGAAAGTTGCCGTTGACCATTCAGAATATGCCCAACGAGCAGGTGGGCGCGGTCTATGGCTATGGGGATGGCAGCTTTACCCTGGTCAACTACGCCTCGGAGACCGCCGCCGGTGGCCAGGTCAGCGGGCTTAACGGCACCTCCTCCAGCGTCTTTGTCTCGCTCAACGAGAAATATGTGGTAGCCGCCAGCCAAACCTCCCGCGTCTTGACGGTGATCAACCGGGCCACCGGCAACAGCTACCCGCTCAGCCTGCCGGGCGTCTACCGCGTCAGCATGAATCCGGGCGGCTCCATGGCACTGGCCTTTGTGCAGAACTCCAACAACGCATACTACCCGATGCAGTTGACCGCCGCGCAGTCCAGCGCCTTTTCCGGCGGTTCCGCCACCTGGCCCAAGGCCGCGGTGGATTGCCAGCCCTACAATGAGCCTGCCTGGTGCCTCTTCCAGGTGCAAAGCCCCGATCATGTGGACAGTACCGGCGCCTACTACGGCACTCCGCTTACCTTTGATCGCCCGATCAAGGCCGTTTTTTCCACCGATGGCGGAACCGCATACGTCATCAATTGCGGCCCGGAGTGCGGCGGAACGAAGGCTTCCATCACGCCGCTGCCGGTCTCGCCGATGATCTTTCTCCTCGGTCAGGCCTCTGGCACGCTGCCCACGGCCACCAACACTCCCAATGCACAATGCGGAAGCGTGAACCTTTCAACCGGATGCACTCCAATCCCCGGTGGCGCCAGCAATGCCTTGGTCACAACCAGAGGTTCGTCGAACGTCCCAGCCGCGGATCAGAACATTCCCACCATGTATGTTGTGGGTCAGGAACAGATGACGGATGGCTATTGGGGCGGCCATCTTACTGTTGTGAATTTGCCCTCGGGATCCTCCACCGCGATCACCGCATCGAACCCCATCTCGATCAGCGATGGCGCTCCCGGCGCCCTCAGCCGGATGGTGGAGGCCGACGACACGACGCTGTGGATCGGCATGTCCAAATGCACCAACGGCGAACGCTACAATAACGGCCTTTCGTATGGCTGCCTTACCATGGTCAACACCGACGCGGTTGCAACGGACTTGCCTCCATCGGGAAACCAGCTTAGCCTGGCCAACGCCGTAAACCTGCTGCCCTACATTGGCGACGCCACAGGCATCACCGGCGTCCTGGGACTGCACAAGATTTATACGGCTGAGGGTGGACAGGTTTACATTTACTCCACCGTGGACGGTTCGGCGATCGATAATTCGTACGTCTCGGTGACCGGCACAGCTTATGATGTTGCCTACATGGACGCGCTGACGGACGCCGACAACACTGTGTATTAGTGGCCGGTGGATAATTGGCCTGAAATCAATGCTGAGCGCCCCATCCATTTCGCGTGCTTTGTGAAATGGGTGGGGCGCAACAAACCCGAACCGCCCCGTTCATCCGGAGCAGCCCGGCTTACGGCTGCAAGTTGCGCATGGGATCACCGCGGCCAACTCGCAGTTGCCGCAAAGCGAAACTGCTCAATCTTTTCCCAAATCGTCCTCATTCACCGAATTGATTGGCCAATACCCGCTCCCAAACCGTCTTGTTCATTCAGAGTCCCGGCCTATGAACATTGATTCTCATCCAGATTCATTCACTGCCGACGTTCTAGCCATTGCCGCCCACCGCGACGATGTGGAGCAAACCTGCGGCGGTACCCTGCTGCGCATGGCCTCGCGCGGCCTGCGCACGGCCATTCTTGACCTCACCCAAGGCGAAGCCGGAACCCGCGGCAGCGCCGAGGAACGCGCCCAAGAAGCCGCGGAGGCCGCCCGCATTCTGGGCGCCGGCTGGCGTCAGGCCCTTGATCTGCCCGACGGCGCAGTCGAAAACACGCTGGAAAACCGGCTTAAAATCGTCCGCATTCTGCGCCTGCTGCGCCCGCGCGTGGTGATTCTGCCTTATGGACAGGCGCGCCATCCCGACCACGCCGCCGTCGCTCAGCTCGGCTATGAGGCCTGCTTCCTCGCTGGCCTGGCGAAAGTTGAGACAGGAACAGCACCGCATCGGCCCTTCAAGATTGTCTATGCCAGCCTTTACGCCGATGTGCGCCCCAGCTTTGTTGTGGAGATTACTCCATTTATCGAGCAGCGCCACGCAGCGCTGATGGCCTACCGCTCGCAGTATGCCAATCAGCCGGCCGGCAGCGCGCTCTTTGTCCCGGAAGAAGAGATTCGCGAGCGCACCTTTGCCGAGGCGCGTCATTATGGATTGCTGGCCGGCGTCCGCTACGGCGAGCCTTTTGTGCAGAAGGAAGTTGGCCTGGTGGACGATCTGACGCTGGTTCCGGTGCAGTCCATCTGACGAGCATCTATCGCGCAAACCACATCCGCCCGCCAACGGCAATCAGCGTCAGCGCGAAGATGCGCCGCAGCCAAATCTCAGGAATATAAACGGCTGCTACCGCGCCAAAGTAACCGCCCACAAAAAAACCAATCGCCAGCAGCAAGGCGATGCGCAGGTCTGCCTGGCCGTTGTGATAATACTCCCAAAAGGCGAGCAACCCCACCGGCAGCAGCAGAGCGCCCAGCGAGGTTCCCTGCGCCTTGTGCTGATCCATCCCCGCCAGCCACACCAGCGCGGGAACAAAGAGAATGCCGCCGCCGATCCCCACCACGCCGGAAACCATCCCAACGACCAGCCCAACCAGCAGCATCATCCAAGTCACAAGCGCCTCCCCTTCGCGGCGCAAAGGATGCCGCGTACCCTTTCAGAGTAACGAAGTGCGGTGACATTGATCCAGGAATCAAGAATCAGGGAACAATAGGCTGTTCAAAAGAAGTTCTGGAAGATGGCATCGCCTGCCCCAAGCATCCGAACCAGCCTTAAATGCCTTCGCCCATCGAGACATACTGGCGCAGGTGTTCCAGCTCTTTGCGATAGGCTTGGCGCTCGGCGGCCTCGGTGGTGAATTGTTCGGCTGCGTGAGGCTTGCCGCCCAGGCGCTCTTCCAACTCGTCCACGCGCGCCGCAAGCGCAATCAGCGAATCCGAGAGCGGGTCTTTGATGTCGTGCGGATCGGTAATCAGCACACGCTCACCGTTGAGATAGACGATATGCGCCGGCACGCCGACCACGGTCGAATTGGGCGGGACATCGGATAGCACGACCGACCCGGCGCCCACGCGCGAGTTTTCACCAACGGTAATGTTGCCGAGCACGTTGGCGTTGTTGCCGATGAAGACGCCGTCGCAGACCGTGGGATGGCGCTTGCCGTGCTGCTTGCCGGTGCCGCCCAGCGTCACGCCCTGGTACATGGTTACGTCGTTGCCGACGATGGTGGTTTCGCCGATCACCACGCCGGTTGCGTGGTCAATGAAGAGCCGCCGGCCGAGAGTCGCGCCGGGATGAATATCGACGCCGGTGTAGAAGCGGCCAATCTGCGAGAGCAGCCGCGCCGGTAATCGCAGCTTTGCGCCCCAAAGCCGGTGCGAAAGGCGATGAATCCACACCGCCCAAAGGCCGGGATAGCAGGTGAAAACCTCAAGCCGCGAACGGGCAGCGGGGTCGCGCTCCAGCACGGAGTTAACGTCTTCGCGGATGCGGTCGAGCAGGGACATGGGATGGTTCAATCCAGTAGGGGATGTATCCCAGGTCTCAAAATCGAGACCTGGGGCACCCAGAATTTAATGTCTAGGTCTAGACGGCAATCGCTTCGGTGGGCAGCGCCAGCGCCTGCTGACGCAGATTCTCAAGCAAGATGCTGGACAGGTAGCGTTCGCCGAAGCTGGGCAGGACAGCGACGATTACCTTTCCGGCATTCTCCGGCCGCGCGGCCACCTTCAGCGCCGCGGCCACCGCCGCGCCTGAACTGATGCCGACAAAAAGGCCCTCCTTCAGCGGCAGCTCACGCGCAGTGGCGATAGCCTCATCGTTACTGACCTGAACGACTTCATCAATGAGATTGGTCTGCAGAATGCTGGGTACAAAACCCGCGCCGATACCTTGAATTTTGTGCGGACCAGGCTTGCCGCCGCTGAGCACAGGCGAGTCGGTCGGCTCCACGGCTATCGCCTTGAACGCCGGATTCTTCTCCTTGATGTACTTGGCCACGCCGGTCAGCGTGCCGCCGGTTCCAACGCCAGAGATCAGAATGTCCACCTTGCCGTCGGTATCATTCCAGATCTCCGGGCCGGTGGTGTAGTAGTGGATGGCCGGATTGGCGGGGTTGTCGAACTGTCCAAGGATGACCCCATCCGGCGTCTTGGCCAGAATCTCATTGGCCTTGGCGATGGCGCCCTTCATGCCGTTTGGACCCGGCGTCAGCACAATCTCCGCGCCGAAGGCCAGCAGCAGCACGCGCCGCTCCAGGCTCATCGTTTCCGGCATGGTCAGAATAATCTTGTAGCCCTTCACCGCCGCCACAAAGGCCAGCGCGATGCCGGTGTTGCCGCTGGTGGGCTCAATCAATACCGTTTTGCCGGGGGTAATCTTGCCCTGCCGTTCAGCGTCATCGATCATGGCAAAGCCGATGCGGTCCTTGACGCTTGATACAGGGTTTTGGCTCTCCAGCTTGGCCAGAACGGTTGCAGGCAGTCCGGCGGCAATCCTATTCAGCCGAACCAGCGGGGTTTTACCAATCAGTTCCGTAACATTTGCAGCAATGTGCGCCATTGATGATCTCCTCTTTCCGGGATGCGATCCCAGACGGTTCTGATTCAATTTTTAGGGGTGAAGGGGTCGAGCGGTCAGGCGGGAAATTCTGCGCGCGATTAAGGCGCACACCCGCATCGTGTCTGGCACCAAGGCGGTGTTAGCGACATCGACGCATACAAAGAGGGTAATACCCCAACACACATTCTGGCAAATTTTCTTTTTTTATCATCCCGTATTCCGCAGCCCCGCCGCGATGCCGCTGATGGTGGCGGCGATGGCTCGATTCACCTCCGGCGTCTCGTCGCCCGCGCGCTTGCGGCGGAGCATTTCCACCTGGATTAAATGCATTGGATCGACATACGGATTGCGCAGGCGGATGGAGCGCGCGAGCACCGGATTCGTCTCCAGCAGCTCGTTTTGCCCGGTTACCGCCAGCAGCGCGCGCACCGTGCGATGGAACTCGGCCTCCATGCGGTTGAAGATACGCTCGCGCAACGCCGCATCCTCCACCAGCGACGCATAGAGCTGCGCCGTGGCCAAATCCACTTTGCCCAGCGCCAGCTCCACATTGCGCAAAAGGTCGATAAAAAGCGGAAACTCGCGCGCCATCGTCCGCAAAAGTTCGAGAGCGCCCGGCCGCTCCAGAACTTGAGAGAGCGCATGGCCCACGCCAAACCAGGCCGGCATCAGCAGCCGCGATTGCGTCCAGCCAAAGACCCAGGGTATGGCGCGCAGGTCGGTCAGCTTGGTTGACGCATTACGCCGCGACGGACGCGAGCCGATCTTGGCCTGCTCCAGCTCGGCCACCGGCGTGGACTGCTCAAAGTAAGTGACGACATCGGGATCGTCGAGAATATGCTCGCGATAAAAAGCAAAGGCGGAAGCTGAAAGATCGTCCAGCGCCGCCTCCCACTCCGGCCGCAGCACGCCGGTAAAGTGGCCCTCCGGGTCGCGCGCATTGGGACGCGCCAGCGCATCGAGCGAGGCGGCGATCATCAGCTCCAGATTGCGCTCAGCCAGCACCTCATCCGCGTACTTGAAGTTGAGCACCTCGCCCTGTTCGGTGATGCGCAACTGGCCGTCGAAGGAGTCCATCGGCTGGGCGAAGATGGCGCGATGCGTCGGCCCTCCGCCGCGTCCCACCGTGCCGCCGCGTCCGTGAAAGAGCCGCAGATGGACGCCACACTCGCGCGCCACCACGTGCAGATCGCGATGCGCGCGGAAGATCTCCCAGGTCGAGGTCAACATTCCGCCGTCTTTATTGGAGTCGGAGTAGCCCAGCATCACCTCCTGCCAGTTTCCCCACGTTGCCAGCAGCTTGCGATAATCAGGCCTGCTCCACAATTCGCGGCAGACGGCTGGCGCGCGCCGCAGGTCTTCAATCGACTCAAAGAGCGGCACCGGCATCAGGCCTGGGTCGCGCCCCGATCCCTCCACGCGCACGCCGCCCAGCCTGGCCAGCCGCACCACGGCCAGCACATCGTCCACCGTGGAAGCGCCGCTGATGACATACTGGCGAATCGCCTCCGGCGAGCAGCCGCTCTTGATCTCCGCCACCACGCGCAGGGTCTCCAGCACGCTGGCGCTCTCTTCCGAGAGTTCGCCGGTCAGCGCTTCGGCGCTGGTTGCGGCCATCGTCTCCTGCAATGCCTTGGCATGAACCCGCGCGTGTTGGCGAATGTCCAGCGTGTGCAGATGAAGGCCGAAGGCGCGCACCTGCAAGATCAGCGGGTCAATCAGTGTGCGCGCAATGCGCAACCCGCGGTTAGCCGCCAAGGACGCGCGCAGCACCTCCAGGTCGTCCACAAAATCCGCCACATTGCAGTAGGCCGGCAGAGCCTGCGCCAGCTTGTCGTGGGTGCGCGAAAGCGTGTACGGCGTCACCGGCAGCGCCGCCGAACCCGGCTGCTCCACAGCCTTCTCCAGCGTGCGCTGAATCCGCGCCTTCAGGCAGATGGCGAAGCGGCGGTAATACTCGAACTCATATTGCACGCCGAAGACCTGCGCCTCGGGCGTGTGGACCAGCGCCACGTAAGCCTCCAGCCGATCCAGCAGCTCCCCGCTCACGCCAATCTGGCGCGCGCTCGGCGTCACCAGGTCGATCAGCTCATCCAGTTGCCGCTGATAAAAGAGCAGCAGATGGCCGCGCGCCAGTTGAATCGCATCGCGCGTCACTTCGGGCGTCACGTACGGATTGCCGTCCCGGTCGCCGCCGATCCACGAGCCGAAGCTGAGCACCTGCGGCAGCGCGTGCGCCTCCAGCTCCACGCCGTAGGCCGCGCGCAGCGCCTCGGCAATCTCGCGATAGAGGCTGGGCAGCGTCGAAAAGATGGAGACATCGTAGTAATCCAGCCCCATCTTGATCTCGTCATAGACCGTTGGCCGGCGCGAGCGCACCTCATCGGTCTGCCAAAGGCTGGTAATCTCGGCGCGAATCGCCTCTTCCAGCCGCGCCATCTCTTCGGCGGGCACGGGAATCCGGTCGAGCGCCGCCAGGAACTCGCCGATCCGCCGGCGCTTGAAGAGCACCGAGCGCCGCGCCACCTCCGTCGGATGCGCGGTAAAGACCGGCACAATCAGCACGCGACGCAGCGACTCCAGCGCCTCTTCCGCGCTGATGCCCACGCGCCGCATCTTGGTGAGCGTGCCCACCAGCGAGCCGCGCTGCCGGTCGGCCTCGCCGGTTAGGTGCAGCGCCGTGCGCCGCCGCTTGCGGTGGTTGGTCTCCGCCAAATTGATCAGCTCAAAATAGAACGCAAAGGCCCGCGTCAGCAGAATCGCCCGCTCCACGCTGAGCGAGTGGACCAGAGCGAGCGCCGCCTCGGCGTGTTCGCCGGCCTTGCCTTCCACTTCAGCATCGCGCCGCTGAATGGTGGCCTGGCGCAGCGCCTCCACTTGTTCCAAGAACTCCTCGCCCGCCTGCTCGCGCAGCACCTCGCCCAGCAGCGCGCCCAACGAGCGCACATCGCGCCGGAGAGGCGCCTCTTTCAGCTCGCCCGCCCGCGCCTCCAGCTCAGCCAGCCGTCCGCTCCAACTTTCAGGATTCCACAAAAGACTCATCGTCTTTATAGGATTCATGGCGGCATCGAAGGATTCCATGAGGAAAAGACTATATCCTTGGTCCAGCCTAGAATCATTGATACCCTGTGCCCATCCATTCCGCGCCTTGTGCGGAATGGATGGGAGGGTATTGCATTTCTTCAGAGCCGGATCAGCAAGAGTTTAGAAGAGGTCCTTCTTGGCGCCGCCGCCGCACAACTCCATGGCATGAGTCATGGCCTTGGCGATTTTGTTGGCTGTCTCTTCATCGCGAATGGTGAGGCCATTCATTTTCTCGATTTTGTCTTTCTCCGCTGTCGGGCGCTTGCCCATTGTTGTGGACGTATGCACTGGAAATACAGTGCTGGAAGCGGAGACTTTTACAAGAAAGACCAGAGGTATCACTGTAAAAGTTACTTCAGGATGAGCTGCTTCCACCATCAACTGATTATCCACATCCTGTAACTTTTCGACCGTGACCTTTTCAATTTGCTTGAAAGGAATCGTGTCGATCTCCACTGTGTGCGTATGCAGATCGTCCGCAGTAAGTGGCCCTCCCTGCTTCAGTGTTTGCCCAGCCGGCAATGCGATGGTTGTATCAAGGATCGCGGTAGCATAAAGCGCGCAGGCTCCAGGATCGGCCAATACATCGTGCGCCTGGACAACATTGAGCAAAGTAAGTCCAGGCATATTGCTTCGCGTTTCAGCCCACGAAACTTGTCCTGTTGCGCTTAACTTCTCTTGGATAAAATGAAGAGTTTCCGCCAATGACGGACCGCTGTCCGTGGTTTTTGCCTGGGCTGAATCGCTCGGATGAGTTGCATCCGCGGGTGGAGGAGGCGCAATATCCGGCATCGGCGCGTCGCCTGTCCGGGTCCAAGTTAGCTGTGAATTCAAATCCGTCAGCTTTCCGCTATATATCTTGAGCTGCTGGGAGAAACTGGTGGAGGGATAGGTCAGCGTCAGGTTATCCCCAACAATGACGTACTGGCCTTGACCTTTTCCGCCTCCCATAGATTTTGTAAATGACCCATCCGCAAAGAGAACAAGATGCGAACCGCCACCGGAAATATATTCTCCGGGGACAGGCGGCGGCGGACCCTCTTGTATCTGGTTCTGAGGCGCTGCCGCAGCCGCCTCTGCTGCCGGTTGTTCAACTGGCGCCTCTTGCGGCACAACGGTGATCACCTCGGCCACTAACTGCATGGCCTCATCCACCGAGGGCACAATCTTTTTGTCGGGAAACGGAATCTTCAGGTTCGCGTAATAGCGAACATCGTCGTAGGGGTCGCTGTAGAGCTGGATGAGAATCCCATCTTTCTGAACCAATATTCCTCTTACCCAACACTTTTCTTCCGGCACAAACTGGCGTTGAGGGTAAACATTCGCGGGGGCATTCCCGCCATTCAACATCCCAATCGCCAAATCTTTTCCAAAACCTGACCAGCCCTGCCCAATCCTTCCATTCTTGTAGTTATTTGAAGGCGGCAGCGGCGAGGCCACGGAATACATCAGCAGCCCGGGCTTGTGGATCTGCACAATATCGCCGGCAGTTACAATGTCTGAGCGGTCGGCAGTCGTGATTGTCGCTTTGAACTGGGTGTTGATCTTTTGCTGAATGGCCGCAATATCACCCGTCTGCGCCATCAAAGTAAGATTGGTCAACAAGATTGCAGCCAATCCAAAGACACGAAACCACCGAAGCTGAGACATAAGCCCTTGCCTTTCAAATGATTCGAGGACGAATTTCCAATTATTTCAAGCGACGACAGTATACAGCGAGCAGCCATTGCCGCAATATCTTGATCAAAGTAGAACCCTCGGCTTTGCCGGGGTGTCATTAGAAGTTTGATATTTGCGGGAGTCGCTCCCGGTTTGTGTTTTTTACATTCTTCCCACAGAATCGTTTGCGAGAGAGAGCCTGAGCGCCGTCCTTACCGGGACTCCGAGATGCGTATGTCGGCATTTTCCCAGCGCTGAAGCGCTGGGCTAATCAACATTGCGCCTACGGTGCGGACATTCAACTTGCAGGTACTGTGTACTCACATTTTCAAGCTTCGCAATTTGGCCCCATTGAGGGACCACAAACCCAAATGCCTTCGGCTTTGCCGGAGGATATTCAGAGCATCTCTCCTATTGCTATAGAGCGTGGCGTGGACCAGGAGGTCCACGCCACAGCCGACCAGGAGGTCGGCGCTACTCTATACCATTCGGAGAAATGCTCTTCTCTGCTGAAGTTGTGCCCCCGGCAGTTATCCTGAAAGGTGACTGAGAATCCAACCATTCCCGCCAATATCCCGCGCCGGAAGAGAATCTTCCGCTCCATTTTTCTTTGGCTCGTCTCCGCCGTAGTGCTGCTCTGGCTGCTGGCCGCGCTGACGCTTGTTGCTCTACGCTGGATCGATCCGCCCACCACCGCCGTGCATATTGAGAGGCGCGCGCAGGCCTGGTTGCACAACAAGCCTTATCAGGAGCGCTACACCTTCCTGCCGCTCAGCCAGATCTCGCCTAATATGCAGCACGCGGTGGTGGCCGCCGAGGACGCGCGCTTCTATCAGCATCACGGCTTTGATTGGGAGGAGCTGCAAAAGGCCGCCGAACAAGATATGGAGGGCGGGCGCACGCGCGGCGGTTCCACGCTGACCCAGCAACTGGTGAAGAACCTCTTCTTTGGGACGGCTCACTCCCTCGTGCGCAAAGGGGCTGAAGCCTCGCTGGTTCCGGTCGCCGAATTGGTGCTCGGCAAGCAGCGCATTTTGGAGCTGTATCTGAACGTCGTCGAGTGGGGCCCAGGCATCTATGGCGCGGAGGCGGCCTGCCGAGCGCACGATAAAACTTCGGCGCTGAAGATTGGCCGCGAGCAGGCGGCCCGGCTGGCGGCGATTCTGCCCGCGCCCCTGAAGCGCCGCCCGGAGCGCATGAACAATTACAGCCAGATCATCCTCAAGCGAATGAACCAGATGGGCTGGTAACCGGCGAACGGCAGCTCCATAGTAAGTGATAATGATTTCATTGAGTGTTTTGTCCACGCCAAAGAGCCGTCAGGAGCGATCCATCTTATGAACTTCAATCTCGACCAAACCTCCGCCAGCCAGACCTACAAGCTGCTGGTGGGCCTGGTGGCGCCGCGTCCCATCGCTCTGGTCACCACCATGGACGAAGATGGCCAGTTGAATGCCGCGCCCTTCAGCGCTTACAACTACCTCTGCGTTGACCCGCCCATCCTCGGCCTGGGTGTTGCCGGCCACTCCGGCACACCGTCGATTCCCAAGGACACGGCGCGCAACATCACCCGCACCGGCGAATTTGTGGTCAACGTAGTCACGGAAGACATCGCCGAAAAGATGAACCTCTGCGCCATCGATCTGCCCTCCGATGTGAGCGAGGTCGAGCTGGCCGGGTTCACCACCGAGCCATCGCAGGTGGTCAAGCCGCCGCGGCTGGCCGAGGCGCATGCCGCTCTCGAGTGCCGCCACTTCCAGACCATCGAACTGGGCGGCTCCAGCATCATTCTGGGGCGCGTGGTTGCCATTTATGTCGAGGACCGGTTCGTGGATCCGGCGGGGCCCTACATCCTGGCCGAAGAGCTGCATGCGATTGGACGCATGAACGGATTGGGAAATTACGTCCGCACCCGTGACGCTTTCTTTTCCCTTCCGCGCGTCTCGCTGAATGACTGGAAGGCGGGCCAGCGGTAGCCGTTCTTTTGCCGTCCTGAGCGTGTCTCTCTAATTTAAGATGCGCAATGAAAATAGCGTGGACCCGGAGGTCCACGCTATGGTTTCAGCTCTCGCAAATCATCGAAGACCGTTCAGAGATTAGAAGGTAACGTGCACCGCCAACTGCGCGCTGCGCGGACCGCCGCCGCCCAGGTAAGGATTGCCGCTGCCCACGTCGGGCGTTGCCGTGGTGGTGACAAACTCACCCGGTGTTCCCGCCACCAGACGGCCACTGGTTGGATCGATGGTGCTGTCGCCGTAGCCGAAGGCATCCACGCCAAATCCGGGCAAGAGCGGATTGCTCAAGTTGGGATGATTGAAGATGTTGAAGAAATCGGCGCGAATCTCCATCTTTACCGATTTGACCAGCGCCGTGGTTTTGGTCAGCGAGAAGTCGAAGTTGCGGTAATTGGGCGCGTTGAAGGCGTTGCGGCCTTCGCTGCCCGGATGCCAGTTGCCGGTGCATTGCTCATAGGTTGCATCGTTCGGGTTGGTGTCTACCGTGCAAGGCGCGGCAAAGGCAGCCAGGCTCAGCAGGTTGGTTCCGCCGGCTCCGGCGTAGGGATTGCTGATGATGTCCGGCCGTCCCAGCCACTCGCCGCTGCCGTTGTAGTCATTCTCAAAGAGATAACTGACGGTGTAGGGCTGGCCGGTGGCGTAGTTGAACAAGCCGTCAAGCGCCCATCCATTGGTAAGCCACTTGGCCTGCTCGAACTTGGGCAGCTTGTAGGTCCAGTACCACTGCACGCGCTGGCGGACGTCGAAGTTGGAGCTGGCGCGCTCGCCGCGCGGATTGAAGCTGTTGTCGGGCATGGCGGCGTTGGGCACAAAGTCCAGTCCGTCGCTGGCCGTGTCAATCGAGTGCGACCAGGTGTAGTTGAAGGTCGAGGTTACGCCGTGCCATCCCATCACTTTCAACGAGGCCTGCGCGGAGTTGTAGTTGGACATGGCGCTGGTTTCGATCTGGTTGACGTAATAAATCGCATCGCCCGCGTATGGACCGGCGAGGTACTGCGGGAAGCACTGCTCCATGTAGGAGATTGTCTGGCCGTTTCCGCAACTGTCCACGCTGCCGTTGACGTTGTTGACCTGATTGAGATCGCGGAAGCGGAAGAGGTGGCGTCCCTGCGATCCGACATAGCCGAGCACGAGGGCAACCTTGCTGGTGAGCTGCGATTCGAGGTTCAGGTTGTAAGCGCCATAGCGGGGCGTGACCAGCTTCTGATCGACGGTGAAGACGCTGCTTGGCGTGTAGTCGCCAAAGATCGGGGTTCCGGCGGTAATCGTCGAGACCACCGGCGAGGCAAAGCCGATGCCGTTGAAGGCCGGTCCCGCCTGGCCGGCATTGGTGTTATAGGCCTGATTGCCCACGAAGAAGTCCTGCGAGGGGCCGTCATAGAAGATGCCGAAGCCGGTGCGAATCACCAGCTTGCCGTTGCCCAGCAGATCGTCGGCGATGCTCAGGCGCGGGGCGAAGTTGGTCCAGTCCTTGGGATAGAGCGACGAAGGTGAGTCCGGCGCGCCGATGGTTTCCAGTCCGGCGGTGTTGACATTGAAGATGCTGAAGGCCTGGTTCTCCGCGCCGATTACGCCGAAGTAATCCCAGCGGATGCCGTAGTTGACGGTGATTTTTTTGCTGGCGCGCCAGGAGTCCAGCAGGTAAGCGCCGCCGCTGTTCTGATAGGAGTAGCGCTTGCCGTCGCCCGCGGCGGAGCTGCCGCCGTCGATGGTGCCGGAGAGGAAATCACTCAGAGAATCGAAGACCAGCTTGCCGCGATGGCCGGAGTTAATGAAGCTGTTGATGAAGGTGCGCCGCCACTCGACGCCGGCCTTGAAGCTGTGGCGTCCTTCGACCAGCGAGACGTTGCCAAAGAGCTGATAGTTGGTGTCGATGCGTCCGCGCGCGTCGCTCGATGTCGCGCCAACCGGGCTGTAGGAGCCGACGTCAATCGTCGGCAATCCCAGGTCAACCGAAGCGAAGAGCGGAGGCAGCGTGTCCAGGCCATAGGCCGTATTCGGATTCAGGCCCATATCCTGTGGCAAAAATTGCTGCAAGAAGCGGTTGTAACCGCCGCGAATCTCGAAGATCAGGTTCGATTTGGGCACCGAGGTAAAGGAAAGCGAAACGATATTCACATGGGTGGGCGTGATGGTGTTATAGCCCGGCGCGCTCGATCCGGTGTAGAGCATGCCCAGCGGGAAGCTCTGCATCCCATGGCTGTAATAGTAGCGCCCGGTCAGCAGGTCGCCCGTGCTGAACAGATGCAGGTGCTGGTCGGCCTTGAGGATTACATTGTCACTGTTGTTGAGGAAGGGGGTGGTGAAGGTCTCGCTGCCAGTGCCCGAAGCCGGCAATGCGCCCCAGGGATTGGCGGCCAGAAGGCTCTGGATGACCGGATTGATTCCGCCCACGGGCGTATCAGCGGTGATATCCGATTCAACCGGAACCGTGCCCAACTGGGGCAGGCCGCCGTTCTCTCGCTGCCCCTCGTAGGCCAGGAACCAGAAGGACTTGTCGCGAATGATTGGCCCGGAGGCCGATCCGCCAAATTGATGATTGGTGAAGCTGTTCTTGGGCTGGGCGTCGGTGTTGAAGTAGTTGCGCGCGGTCAGCGCCGCGTCGCGGAAGTATTCAAAGGCGCTGCCGTGGAAGTTGTTGTCGCCGCTCTTGGTCACAATATTGACTGTGGCGCCCGAACTGCGCCCAAACTCCGCCTCGGCGCTGCCGGTCACCGGAAGCTCGGCCAGCGCGTCCACCGGAAGAATGGTTGATGGGCAGCCCCAGACACCGGCCTGATTCACGGAGGGCAGGTTGCGGTAGCCGTCATTCATATCCGTGCCGTCGAGCAGGTAGTTATTAGAGCGCCCGCGATTGCCGTTGAGGCTGAAGAGCCCGTAGGAGCCGGCCGATTCGGTCGAGCCGACCGGATCGCTCGATGCGCCCGGAACCAGCTCGAGCAGCTTGGTGTAGTCGCGTCCGTTCACCGGCAGCTCGGAGGCCTCGGAGGCTTCGATGGTGCCGCCCGTGGTGTTCGATGCCGTCTCGACCAGCGGCACATCGGCAGTCACCTGGACGCTCTGTTCCACCGCGCCCGCGGAGAGCTTGGCGTCGGCTCGCGTCGGCGCTCCCACGCGCACCGGAATCTCGGTCAGCGTGGTGGTGCGGAAGCCCTCTTTGGCCACGGTAATGTTATACGTGCCGAGGGGCAACTCCGAGGCGATGAACTCGCCGCGATCATTGGCGGTGACAGTGCGCGAAAGACCCGTGGAAGGGCTTGTGACCGTCACCTGCGCCCCCGCGATCGCAGCTCCCGTGCTGTCCGTTATCGTGCCTTGAATGCTTCCCCGGAAGGTCTGCGCCAATGCGCCCGAGGTGCAAATGCAACTTAGAAAGGCAAAGAAAAAGGCCATTGCGCTGGTAATGGCGATCGATCTGATCTTCATGATGCGGTGCTCCTTGAATTTTTCAGGGGATTTCTCGAATCATAACACGCGCGCAATGAAAGTGAGATAAGGAATGCATGAGGAATCGCTCGGCAAACCCTGCTACGGCTGCTGCACTCGTAAGATTCCTTGAAGCCGTGGCGATCGGTGAAGCGGCGAGCGATTGCCCAAAAGGTTTTCTCGCCCGCTCTCGCGGAAACCGCCGGGATACTCTACTCTTGAAGATGAACTGATGACTTCGCTTGTCCGCCATCTTCGCAAATCACTCTGGCTGGCGCTGGAGCACGACGTCCTGAATACGGCCAAGGCCGCCGCTTACTCCGGGATGCTGGCGCTCTTTCCGGCGCTGGTGGTCTTTACCGCGCTGCTGGCCCGCGTGCCGGAGGGGACAACGCTGGTGGGCGAGATTCGCGCCTCCTATGAGCAATTTCTGCCGGCGGACTCGATGTCTCTGCTGCAATCGGCCATGGAGACCCGGCGCTTCCATTCCACGCAGTTGATCTTCTCCGCCGCGGGCTTGTCGGTCTTTGCCGGACTGGGCGTGATGCTTTCGCTGATGGAAGGCTTTCGGCGCGCATACCGCCAGCGGCGCGACAACTGGGGCTTTTGGCAAAAGCGCAAGCGGGCGCTGGCGCTGGTCTTCATTGTTCTGGTTCCGCTCACCCTGGCCACCCTGCTGCTGGTCTTTGGCCGCCAGATTGAAGCCTGGATGGTGCTCAACTCGACCCACCAGTTGCGCCATTTGGTGCTCTTCTTCTGGCGCATGGTCCGCTGGGCAATCGCTCTGATCACAGGAATCACCGTGCTGTGCGCCCTCTATCACTTCGGCACGCGGCGCAAGGAGCGATGGTTCTGGGTGGGGCCGGGAGCGGTGGCGGCCACTCTGCTCTGGTTTCCGGCCACCCTGGCCTTTGGCTGGTATGTGACACGCATCGCCGACTACTCCATGTTCTACGGCTCCTTTGGCGCCGGCATCGCCACCCTGGTCTGGCTCTACATCACCAGCTTCAGCACCTTGCTGGGCGCGGAGTTGAATGGCGTCCTTTTTCGGGAACGCGAAAAGCAGGCTTCCGATTCAGCAGCGCCCGCGCCCGCGCCAGAGTGTCTGTGACCAGTTTCACCGCTCTTTGATCGAAATTCCAGCATAATAGATAGATAGAGGTCTGGGCGCCCCGCCGGGAATGCATGGGCGACCCTGCCTCGCCGCCTGCGAGTTTTTACGGCAACGATGGGTTTCAAGCCCAAACTCTACGCAAAAGGTGAAATGTCCTTTTCACCCAACCAACCTTCCCTGGAGAACGCTCTTGCCTTTTGAAGATCACAGTCCGACTGATTTACATTTCCCGCGCCGAGCAAAAATTGTAGCCACCCTCGGCCCGGCCTCGAATACCATGCCCGTCTTCCGCAATCTGGTGCGCGCCGGCGTGGATGTTGTCCGCTTGAACTTTTCCCATGGCACGCTGGATGAAAAGCTGGCCATGATTCAGATGATCCGCAAGGTGAGCCGCGAGGAGCACAAGCCCCTCTGCATCCTGGGCGATCTGCAAGGCCCCAAGATTCGCACCTCCAAGCTCAAAGATCATCAGCCCGTGCTGCTCAAAGCCGGCGGCAAGCTGGTGATTACGCCGCGCGAGGTGTGCGGTACCGCCAGCCTGGTCGGCACCACCTTCAAGACCCTGGCCGAGAATGTCGAGCAAGGCTCGCGCATTCTGCTCTCCGATGGCCTGATCGAACTGCGCGTCCACGAAGTCGAGGGTGGAGATGTCATCTGCGAGATCGTCAACGGCGGCGTGCTGGGCGAGAACAAAGGCATCAATTTGCCAGGGATTCCGGTGCGCGTGCCGTCGCTCACCGAAAAGGACTCCGAAGACCTGGAGTTTGCGCTCAAAAATGGCGTGGACGCCGTGGCCGTCTCCTTTGTGCGTACCGCCGAGGATGTGCGCCTGGTGCGCAATCGGGTTACGGCCTACGGCGGAGAAACCTGGCTGATTGCCAAGCTCGAAAAGCCGCAGGCCATTGAGGATCTGGAGGGCATTCTGGCGGCAGCTGACGCCATCATGGTGGCGCGCGGCGACCTGGGCGTCGAATTGCCCCCGGAGCAGGTTCCGGCCATTCAGAAGCACATCATCCGCCGCGCCGCCGAAATGCGCAAGCCGGTGATTACCGCAACCCAGATGCTCGAATCGATGATCGAAAATCCGCGCCCCACGCGCGCCGAGGTCTCGGACGTAGCCAACGCTGTCTACGACGGAACCGATGCCGTGATGCTCAGCGGCGAATCGGCGGTGGGCAAGTACCCGGTCGAGGCCGTCGACATGATGGCCCGCATCGTGGCTGACGCCGAGCGCAACATCAAGGATGACGAGTACAACGATCGCCGCAAGCAGCGCCGCAGCAAGCTCTCCATCTCGGAGACCATCTGCGAAGCCGCCGCGCACGCCTCCGACGATCTTTCCCTGCGCGCCATCGCCCTGTTCACTGAGTCGGGATCGACCGCCCGCAAGCTCTCCAAGTACCATCCCTCGGCGCCGATCTTTGCCTTCAGCCCCAATGACGCCACCATCAACCGCCTGAATCTGCTCTGGGGAACCACGCCCATCCGGTGCCCCAAGCTCAACTCCAATGAAGCGATGGTCGAGTGCGCTGAGAGCCTGCTGGCGCAGGACCGGCACGTCAAAGCACGCGAGGTCATCGCCATCGTCGCCGGCACGCGCACCAAATCCGGCTCGACCAACTTCCTCCGCCTGCACGTCATGGGCGAGAACAAAAGCAAGCCAGCTTCCCTGTAATGCCCAACGGGGCAATTGGCGGGCTGTGCGTTCCCGCACACTTTTTTCTTGCGCGATCCTGTTACCATAAGGATGATCGCAGTTCCTGCCGTTCGAGAGGCCCGTTGTCTGCTCTGAAGCGCCCGCAAGCGCGCCGTCGGCTGGACCCAAACTTCGCCGGAATCACCGGCATAGGAGAAACTCAATGCCTCTAGTTACCACGCGGCAGCTCCTCGACGAGGCCGCCAAGGGCGGTTACGGCGTCGGCGCGTTCAACGTCAACGACATGGAACAGATCCAGGCCATCATGGAAGCGGCCAAAGAGACCAACTCGCCGGTCATCATCCAGGCCAGCCGCGGCGCCCGCAAGTATGCCCAGGACAACTACCTCTACCACCTGATGCTGGCCGCCGCCGAGCTCTATCCGCAGATCCCGCTGGCCATGCATCTGGATCACGGCAACAGTTTTGAGACCTGCGAAAGCGCCATCAAGCTCGGCTTCACCAGCGTGATGATGGACGGCTCCCTCAAGCCCGATGGCAAGACCCCAGCCACCTTTGAAGAGAATGTCGCCGTCACCAAGCAGGTGGTCGATTACGCGCATGAGCGCGGCATCTCGGTGGAAGGCGAAATCGGCGTGCTGGGCGGCATTGAAGACGGCCACGGCGCGGGCGGCAGCGGCCTCGATCACGTTACAGATCCTGATCAGGCGGTCGAGTTTGCCGAGCGCACCGGCGTCGATTCGCTGGCCATCGCCATCGGCACCAGTCACGGCGCCTACAAGTTCACCAAGAAGCCCGACGGCTCCGTGCTCAAGATGGACCTGCTCATCAAGATCCACCAGCGCCTGCCCAACACCCACCTGGTGATGCACGGCTCGAGCTCGGTTCCCAAGGACTTGCAGGACATTATCAACCAGTTCGGCGGCAAGCTGAAGGAAACATGGGGCGTGCCGGTTGAAGAGATTCAGCTCGGCATCAAGAACGGAGTCCGCAAGATCAATGTGGACACCGACAACCGCCTCGCCATCACCGGCGCCATCCGCAAGGTCTTCGCCGAGACGCCGGAGAAGTTCGACCCGCGCGACTACCTGACCCCGGCGCGCGCGGCCATGCAGAAGGTTGTGGCGCTGCGCATGACGCAATTCGGGCAGGCCGGACACGCCGGCGACTACTCCGCCACCTCCATTGCCGACATGGCCAAGGGCTACGCCAGCGGAACGCTGGTCACCAAGCCGCTGGTCGCTGCTTAGTGACTGGCAGTTTATTCATTGCGCCAAATCAAAAGGGCCATTCCGTTCCCGCGGAATGGCCCTTTTGCTTGTGGCGCCGGCCTCCTGGCCGGCAGTAGCGTGGACTTCACAGTCCACGCCGGACGCTTGCTCAAGAGGGATTGAACCTATCCCATCAGAACTTCCACAAGATTTTCCTCAAGCAGCGTTCCCACCGGAATAAAGTTCCCCGTAACTTCCTTGCCGTTCAGAGTTAGTTTCTTCACGCCCTTTTGCGCGCCGTTCGGATTTTTTACATGAATGGCCAGATGCTTCCCGCGGAAGGCGCGTGTAACTTTAAATTCCTTCCACGCCGATGGAATGCAGGGATCAACGAGCAAGCCGTTGTACTCCGGCTGAATCCCTAAAATGTACTGCGTTGCCGCGTAAAAGGACCACGTCGCCGAGCCGCTCAGCCAGGGCACGCGCGAGGCGCCGAAGCGCGGGCTGTATTTGCTGTGTGTAAACTGGCAATAAACGTATGGCTCAATCTCTCTAACTTCCGCGCGCGAGTTATAAGCCGAGGGCAGATAGCTGCGGAAGTATTCGTAGGCCTGTTCGCCGTGGCCGAGCAGCGTCTCCGCAATCACAGCCCAGCCCTGGGTGTGCGTAAAGATGGCGGCGTTCTCCTTTTGGCCTGCATTGAAGAGTGCGGCGCGCATCACATTGAAATCAGTATCAATGTAGGGCGGCGCGCAAATCATCAGACCATACTCTGTAGCCAGGCGTTCGCGCACAGATTGCATCGTGCGCGCGGCGCGCTGGCGATTGGCGTGGCCGCTGATCAACGCCCAGGTTTGCGGATTGAGGAAGATATTGCCTTCGCTGCTTTCCTTTGAGCCGAATTTAAAACCGTCTTCGCGGTAGGCGCGCAGATACCATTCTCCGTCCCACGCTTCATTTTCTATCTGGCGGTCTAACTTGGATAACTCGGAAGAGGCCCACTTGGCTTCGTTCTCCGCGATCATCAGGTGGCAGATCTCAATATAAGTCGCCAAGGCAAAGCGCAACTGGAATGCCACGAAAACTGTCTCGCCCTTCTGCCCCAGGCGGATGCAATCATTCCAATCGGCAGAGAGGCCGCAAGGCAATCCATGCGCGCCGCTGCGCTCCAGATTAAATTGGATGGCGCGCTTCAAGTGGCCGAGAACCGTATCTTCGCCCTGGTCGGCATAGGGAAGAATCTTGTTATAAAAAGATAAGTCGCCGGTCTCTTTCACATAACTTGGAACGGCATTGAAAAGCCACAAGCAATCATCCGAGCGATACTCTTCCTCGCCGGGAGCTTTTTCGCTCCCCGGCTGATGCGCGAACTGCCGCACCACCGGCATGGCTCCGCCGGTGGAAACCTGGCCGGTGATCATTAACTCCAACCGGCGGCCGGCCTCCTCCGGAATGGCATGCATCACGCCCAGCATATCCTGCACCGTATCGCGGAAGCCCAGGCCATCGCGCTCGCCGGCGTAGACCAGGCTCGCCGCGCGCGACCAGGCATAAGTCATCAGGCAATTGAAAGGACCCCACATATTCAGCATGCTGTCGAATTCGGCATCGGGAGTTTCCACAGCCATCCCGGCGATGCGCCCATGCCAGTAACTCTTCAGCTGGGCAAGTTCTTGGTCCACCTTCGCCAGATCAGCAAACTCCGCCACGGCGGCTTTTCCTTCCACGCTGGCCTGACCTATGCCCAACAGCACGAGAAACTCTTTAGTCTCTCCCGGCGCAAGAGTCATCCGAGCCTGCAATGATCCGCAACCATTATCGCCGACAGCCAGCGAGTTACTGCACATTCCTCGCTCGACAACTATAGGATTGCCATAGCCGCGATAGTTACCGAGAAATGCGGCGCGGTCCGTATCATAGCCGACAATCTCCGCGCCGACCAGCGCCTGAAAGGAATGACGGCCCTGGTCTTTTTCAGCAAAGTTATCTGGCATGTTGGGTATGTTTATATTGGTTCCGTGGTCGATGATGTTATCCAAAACCTCCATCTTCACGGTGTGTTGCGTGTATTGAAGATTAATAAGATCGTTCCATGCATCCCAGTTTCCGGCGTACTCCACATAAGTGAATGCGCTCAACTCGCGCGGCTTCACGCTCAGGTTGGTGAGCTTCACGCGCCAGCACTCGAAGCTCCTTTCCAGCGGAACAAAGTAAGTGGTTTCGGAACGGATGCCGTCATATTCGGAGGAGATGATGGTGTAGGCGCTGCCGTGGCGGCACTCCGACTTATACTTATCGAGCGGCTTGCCCACAGGCTGCCAGGCCGCGGACCAATAATCCTTGCTCTCATGGTCATGAAGATAGATGATGCGCCCTGGCTGATCGAGTGGAACAGCATTGAAGCGCAGGCGCATGAAGCGTCCCAGCGCCGCCGACTTATAAAAGCTGTAGCCGCCGGCGTTGTTGGTGATGATGGCGCCGTACTCGGTCGAGCCGAGATAGTTGCTCCACGATTTGGGAGTGTCGGGCCGGGTAATTACGTATTCTTTGTTTGCGTCGTCGAAGTGGCCGTATTGCATTGAGTTTTTGGTCTCCTAAAAAATACCGCAGTGGCTAAAGCCCAATTTTTGTTTTTTAACTACGGACGGCGCGACTGAAGTCATGCCCTGTTACAAACCATCAACAGATTAAAGGCTAATCTGCTCTACTACTTTTATTACCGCGGCATCCAAACCAGAATGATCTGATCCGCCGCCTGCCGGCCTTGCTTGTAACTCGCCCTGCAGCTTTTTCATCCGTGCTTCGTTGAGCGGATAGAAGATCATGCCCACGCCGGTAAGCAGAAAACCTACCGCCGGAATCACGGTAAACAGCAGCATGATGCCATGCAACGCGTGCGGTGTCTGCGCGACGCTGGCCTGGTAGCCAAAGCTGGCCAGCAGCCAAACGCCAACCGGCCCGCCAATGGCCCAGCCGAGTTTGTTCGACATTCCAGCCGCCGAGAAGATGAGACCCGTGGCGCGGCGTCCGGTGCGCCATTCGGAGTAATCAGCCGAGTCGGCAAACATCGCCCAAAGCACCGGCGATGTCGGCCCGGTGACGGCGCTGTAAAGAATCTGAAGAGCAAACATCAGCACGATCTGCTCCGGCCCAACCCAGTAAGAGACTGCAAGAAAAACCGCGCCCAGCACGGCCAAACCGATGTAAGTCGCTTTTCTTCCGGCAAATTTTGTAACATGCTGAATGGCAATTGATCCCAAAAGCGAGAGCAGAGTGCCGGCGACCATAAAGGCAGCCGCCAGTTTTTCATTGCCCACATAGTACTGGAAGTAATAAAGAATGGCGCCCGAACGAATCGCCACCGAACAGACGGTCAACGTCCCGGTAAAGAAGAGGATCAGCCATGGCACATTGGTTGCCAGATCGGAAAGATCCCGGCTGAGAGAGGATTTCTGCGGGGCCGATTGAATGCGCTCTTTGGTCAGCGCAAAGGTGAGGAAGAAGAGCGATGTCGCTGCGATGGCATAGAGGCCCATCGTCATTTGATAGCCATGAGCCTCGGCCGCGGCCAGCGTCATGCCGCTCATCCCCTGCCGCACCCGCCCAAAGTATTCCACCAGATAGAGCGTCGAATACTGAACCACCAATCCGGCCCCAAAGGCAAAGGCAAAACGGTAAGACGAAGCGCTGGTGCGCTCCTGCGAATCGGGCGAGATGACGCCCATCAGCGCCGAGTAGGGAATGTTGATTGCCGAGTAAACCATCATCATCAGGCAGAGCGTGATGTAGGCGTAGATCAGCTTGCCGTTGGGGCTGAAGCCGGGGGTAGAGAAGGTGAGAAAGCTGATGATGCCAAAGGGGATGGCGAACCAAAGCAGATAGGGGCGGAATTTGCCCCAGCGCGTTCTGGTCCGGTCGCTCACCACACCCATGAACAGATCAAAGGCCATGTCGAAGATGCGCGTGAGCAGAAGCAGAATCGCAAGTTTCTTCAGCAGCCTGTCTTCCAGAGCGGCATCGGGCGTGTAGAAGAAGACGTCAGTATAAAACTTGCTTTGGAAGTAGATGAAGGTCATCCAAAACAGATTGGAGGCGGCATCGCCGAAGGCGTAGCCTGTCTTCTCAAAGAATGTCAGCTTTTGCGTTTGCGGATTCATGGATTCAATCCCTTTTCACGGATGGCTCTTCTTACAATATACAAACTGCACTGGCTCGCCGGCCTCCGCGAGCACAAATATCACGGCAAACGCATGAATCTATTTGCATAGGATTCTTCAGCATTCGGCAAAGTTGAAACCGGCGGCGCTAAAAATTGATTGAATGCCCGGCAAGGAGCGCTTCAATGTGGAGAGAAATGCCTTCCACTCCAGAGGCGCGTTCCCTTGCGTTCGCATCTTTCCCGAAGCCGCGCAACTCAACCGGCGGCCATTCTATTCCCGGCTCCCGGTTCCCTGCTTCAAAACATCCACCCGCAAGTGGCTGTATGCCGCTGGAGGCACGTCGGTCAGCCGCAGTGCTGGTCCTTCCCAAAGCAGCCGGGGCGCGCCTTGACTGGCAGAGTGCAGGCCCTCCAGATGGAAGCTATGCCTGCCCGCGCGCAGGCCCAACGAGCCGCGGTCGTAGCGCATGGCGTTGCCCGGAGCGCCGCAGACCTGCGCGAAGGGCGGACCAGTGCGAGCCACCTCGACGCCGTCAATCACCAGGCGCGCACCGTCGCGATCAAGCAGATGGAAGGTGTAGCCACCATCGGCGGGAATGTCGATGAAGCCGTCCCAGACCGCGGCGTATCCGGTAAAGCCCTGGGCGTCGGCATGCAGGTTAGGCGAGTCGCCGGTAAAGACCGAGCGCGCCGTGGACAGATCGGGCAGTTCGGACCAGGTGCCGGGATAGATGGCCCAACTCAAGCCCGGCGCAATGGGAGCAAGCGGCGAGAGCGCCTCGCGCCACTTGCCGACCGCAACCACGCCCTGCGCCGCCCAATCCTGATCGCCGCGCGCATCCGTTACGCGCAGCAAAACCCGGAAGCGCCCCGCGCCCAAGGCTGCGCCATTCAGTTCGGTGCCTTCGGCGTCTGCAAAGCGATGGCGCACCTGGCGGCCAGTGGCCTCGGCGCCATCGCCAAAGAGCCACGTGTAGTGAGCGCCGGTCGAGGGCTGCGCGCTGAAGGTTACAGCTTCGTTGGGCGCAAAGACCGGCGGGTCCACCGTGAAGGAAGCCACCGGCCCTTGCGGAGCTGGGAAGCTGGGCGGCTGCGCGCCGTCTGAAACCGTCAGCGGCAGCTCCGCACTCGAGGCGGCGCGGCTCTGGCCCAGCTTCACATTGTCAAAGATCACACCCGCCACGTCGCCCACCATCGTCGATTCGGCCATCGGCGGCTGATCCAGCTCCCAGATGTTGCGGAAGGTGAAATCCCGCAGGCCGGGATACTCCTGCTCGATCTGAGCCAGCGAATACCAATTATCCAGAAAAAGATTCTCAAAGGTGAAGCCGGTGTGCGATCCGCGCGCGCCGTTCGCGCCCCAAAAGCCCAGTAGCCCGAAGTTCTGTCCGCAGGCGCCAATGCCGCCATGCAGAATGTCCGAGTTACGCAGAGTAAAGTTCTTCGAGTTATAAGTCTTGCGCGGCCAGCCGGCGCGCACAATGTTGGAGATGCTCGTCGAAAGCACGCTGTTCTCGACCAAAATGTTTTCAACATCATGGCCGGGACGCAGAATATCCTCATCCTTGTAGCCGTCCCAGTTGCCCTGCATGGCGATCACATCGTCCGAGGCGCGGATGAATGCGTCGCGCACCACCGCGTCGCCGCCGCCCAGCCAGTCCATGCCGTCCTGGTTGGCGTTGCCCGGATTGCCGCCTATCACCCGCAAATCGTTATAGACAAAGCCGCTTGTGTCCTTCATCTGGATCGACCAGGTGCGCGAGCGCACAATGCAGGTCAGCCCGTCGATCTCAATGTTGCGGGCTTCGAGCGCGCCGATACAGTGCCAGTCCGGCTTCTGCATCCAGCCCTCGTCGGCGGTTGGGTCTTGCGGGCCATCATAGACAATCGTTCCCCGGCCCAGAATCTTCACGTCATGCACCTTCCAGAGATTCAGGCTGCCATAAAAATAAGAGCCGGGCGCCAGATAATAAATCTCGCCGCTTTTAGGATTCAGGCTTCCGTGATAGACCCCCGCCGCGTAGGCGTGAATTTGTGTGCGCGGCATTGGCGGCGGCGGCGTTCCCGCAAAAAGAAAGAGCATCGCCGCATGGTTCAGATAATCGCCGGGGCGGGAGATAGACAGCTTGGCCGGCCCATTGAGCCGGAAGCGGATCGTTGCGCCGTCGCGCGTGGGACGCAAGCCCAGCCGCCAGGGCTGGATGTCCACCCCGCGCTCCCAAAAGCCCGCTTCGGCAGCGGTGATCTGAATGTTGAACGGACCCGAGCCATCAAAGCTGACGTATTCATAGCTGGCCGCGGCGTGCGCCACATCCACCGGATGGCCATTTACGCGCACCGTAAAGGCGGCGGAACGCATCTCCGGCGGCACCGGCGCGCTCTCAATCAGCGTGGCGCCGTGCGCAGCCAAAGAGAGCGCAAGAGCAGCAACAAGCAACGAACGAAGACCCGGCAAGATGACAGACTCCAAAAAAAGTAGGGTGAAATTACTTTACCACCGGGCAGGTAGCCCGCACATCAAACCTGAAGGTCTTCCATGAGTTATAAGAAGCTGTAACCGGTTCATTACGGCTTTATTGTTCAGTATCATGACATGCTTTACAGGTTGTTATCAGGACATCCTTTACAGTTCAAGATCGATGATTCGATTTTGAGACCTGGGAGTTCGCCATTCTCAAAGCGCAAACGTGAGGTTTCCGCTCGGTTGTTTGCAGATTATTTCCGACCATTTGCTACGCTGAAACTGCCTTTTTGAAATCCAGTCGGCTCTCCTGATTCGAGCCGGCTGGAGGCAAAAACAGCCCGTACCCCACCCCCACACCCTGCGGAAGCTATTTTTTAGAGGCCTGAACTTGTGTAACAAACATAATATCAACAAGATAGTATTTCATCGTGTTCACGAACCAGTCACTTCAAACTGAAAAAACTGCCCTTTATTGGGCCAAAATGCCACCATTTTCCCAGTTATTTGCTCAAGAATTGGCATGTTTCGTATGTGAATCTTTGCACCAGTCTGGAACTCCTGTCCTTGCTTATCCGAGCCCAAGCGCGCTGCTCCGCTCGACTTGAAGCGCCCAAGCCAACTATCCTGTACTGTTGCGAGGCATTTTTTCTGCCCATCTGATCGATAGGACTAAAGACATGAGCACAGAGACCATTGCCGTTCATCTGCCCGACGGAGCCATTCGCGAGGTTCCGGCCGGGACAACGCCGCTGGAGATTGCCAACGCGATTTCGCCGCGCCTGGCCGCGGTTTGCGTGGCGGCGCGGCTGAAGCCGGTGCACGTGCCGCAGCCGGATCAGATCAACTGCTGCGGCGCAGAGCACAACGAAGAGCTGCCGGAAGAGGCCGCGATGTACTCGGCGGTGGACTCGACAGCCGAGCGCATTGTGGATCTGACGACGCCGCTGAGCGCTTCCGTGCGCCTGGAGTTGCTCACCGAAAAAGATCCCGAAGCGCTGAAGGTGTTGCGCCACTCGGCGGCGCACGTGCTGGCCACGGCCGTGCTGGAACTGTTTCCTGAGACCAAACTGGGCCACGGTCCGGCCACGGACAACGGCTTCTTCTATGATTTTCATCGCGAGAAACCCTTCACACCGGAGGATTTGACGGCGATTCAGGCAAAGATTGCCGAAGTGGTGGCACGCAACGAGCCCTTCGCCCATGAATTCGCGCCGCGCGAGAAGGCGCTGGCGGAGTTTGAGCGCGACGGCGACTTCATGAAGGCCCACTTCGTAACCAAGTTCACTGTTCCGGGTGATGAGGTCAGCTTCTATCGCAACGGCAGCTTTGTGGACTTCTGCCGCGGTCCTCATGTGCCATCGACCGGCCGCGTCAAGGCCATTAAAGTGACCGGTCTGGCGGGCGCATATTGGCTGGGCGATGAAAAAAATCCGCAGTTGCAGCGCGTCTACGGCACTGCTTTCTTTTCGCAAAAAGAGATGGACGCCCACTTTGCCCGCCTGGAAGAGGCGGCCAAGCGCGACCATCGGCTGCTGGGCAAGCAACTGGATCTCTTCAGCATTCAGGAGCTGGCCGGCGCGGGACTGATCTTCTGGCATCCCAAGGGCGCCATCATCCGCAAGGTAATGGAAGACTGGATGCGCGATGAGTGCCTGCGCCGTGGCTATTCGCTGGTCTTTACACCGCACGTGATGCGCCGCGAGTTATGGAAGGTGAGCGGACACGAGGGCTTTTACTCCGGCAACATGTACACGCCGATGGAGCTGGACGATGCCGAGTACCGCTTGAAGCCGATGAACTGCCCCGGCCACATTCTGATCTATAAGAACTCGCCGCGCAGTTATCGCGACCTGCCGGTGCGCCTGGCCGAGTTAGGCAATGTCTATCGCTACGAGCGCTCCGGAACCATGCACGGATTGTTGCGCGTGCGCGGCTTTACGCAGGATGATGCGCACATCTTCTGCACGCCGGGCCAGATCGAGGACGAGGTTGTGGCCTGCATCGACTTTGCCGAGGCTGTGCTGACCACCTTCGGCTTCAAGGAGTTCAAGGTCGAGCTGTCCACCTGGGACCCCAGTGATCGCGCGCATTACGCCGGCTCGGATGATAACTGGAATCTGGCCATCAACGGCCTCAAGCACGCGCTTGGCCGCAAGGGAATCGAGTACAAAGTTATCCCCGGCGAAGCTGCCTTTTACGGCCCCAAGATCGATGTAAAGTTAGTGGATGTATTGGGCCGCCTTTGGCAGTTATCGACCGTGCAATTTGATTTCAACCTGCCTGCGCGCTTCGAGCTGGAGTACGTGGGCGAGGACGGCGAGCGCCATCAGCCGGTGATGGTGCATCGCGCGCTCTTCGGCTCTGTTGAGCGCTTCTTTGGCGTGCTGATCGAGCACTACGCCGGCGCCTTTCCGCTTTGGCTTGCGCCGGTGCAAGTCGGTCTTGTGCCGATCAGCGAGCGCCACCACGAGTACGCGGCAAAGGTTGAAGCCGAACTCAAGGCAGCGGGCTTCCGCGTGGAAGTGGACCTCCGCAACGAAAAGATGAACGGCAAGATCCGCGACTTTGCCAACCAGAAGACGCCGTATATTCTGGTCTTCGGCGACAAGGAGCAGGAGGCCGCCGCAGTCAGCGTCCGCACTCGCTCGAAGGGCGATCAAGGCTCGATGCCGCTCACTGACTTCATCGCCAAAGCCAGGGCGCTGGTCGCCTCGCAGTCGATGGAACTGTAGCTTTAGCTCTGAATTTGGAGGATACTATCTTCATGGCGACGCAACCCGTCTTCGATCTGCCTGTCTCCGTCGAGGAGTATCTCTCGACGGTCTATGAGCATGACTGCGAGTATGTGGACGGCGTTATCGAGGAGCGCGCATTGGGCGAGTTCGAGCATGCATTTCTGCAAGGCATTCTGGTTTCGATCTTTAATAACCACCGCGCCGATTGGAGAATTATCTGTCTTCCCGAGCAGCGCGTCCAGACCCAGCGCAATCACTTCCGCGTGCCCGACCTCACCATCCTGCGCTCGGGTGCGCCACGGGAGCGCATCCTCACCCGCCCGCCGCTTCTGGTCATTGAAATCCAATCGCCGGAAGATACTTTGCGCCGCACCGCTGCCAAAGCCGCGGAATATCTCGCCTTCGGCATCGAGCACGTTTGGGTCATCGATCCCAATGCGCGCGTTGGCTATCGCGCAACTTCCGATGGCCTGGAACTGGTCCGCGGCGGCGAACTCGCCATCCCCGAATCACCAATCCATATTGTCCTTGCGGATTTATTCGCCGAGTTGGATCAGATTTGATCTGACTGAATTACCGATATTACTTCCATGGTTTCAGTCGTGCAGCACCACATTCAATAAAGATTTATGTACTTTTATCTCGCCGTTGTAATCAATGAATCCCAGCTTGCGGAAGCGGTTCATGAAAAAGCTTACCCGCGAGCGCGTGGTGCCAATCATCTCCGCCAGCGTCTCTTGTGAGATCTTGGGAATCAGGGACACTGGATCGCCGGGCTGGCCAAACTCCGCCATCAGGAGCAGAATGCGCGCCAGCCGCCTCTCGCTGGAATTGAAGAGCTGATCGACCAGGTCGGCTTGGGTTCTCATGCTGCGCTCCAGCAGAAACTTCAAGAAGAGATCGCTGAAGGTGTGCTCCTCGTGCATCACGCGAATCATTTCGGAGCGCTCAATCTTCAGCGCCGCGCAGGGAGTAATCGCCGTCGCCGTCGCCATGCGCAAGCCCGGCGTTCCGGCCATCGACTCCTCGCCCACAAAGTTGCCCGCTGGGAGCAGCGCAATCGTCGCCTCTTTGCCCTCTTTGGAGATTACCGTTAGCTTGGCTCGGCCGCTCTGGAGATAGAAGACGCAATCGGCCGCATCTCCTTGAGTAAAAAAAACCTCCTTCTTCTTCAAGCGCAAAATCTTCCGACCAAGACCCGCCTGTGCCAGAAAGGCCGCTAGATCAAACCGATCCTTCTCTCCGCTCTCCATCCGAATTTCCGTCCCTGGTTGATTTTCTTGGGCCTTACACCGAGCGCCCGCGCCGCACCGCCTTTCATCGATAAACCTTGGAAGACTTCTTTCCCCTACTCCATTATCAAGCTCTCTTTGTGAAAGAAAAAAGTCTGTGCAGAATTGAACAGTTTTTGAAGTTTTTCTTCGATTGAGTTTCAAGTTGTTGAAAGATTTTTCGATTTTGCTGAAATGAAACCCGTTCAGCCAGATCGTAGCCTGGTCGCCCCAGCTCCGATTTTCGGACCAGGGAAACCACGAACCTCAACCCGTTACGCTTCCCAAGTACCCACTCCAAAAGAATGCGAAAATAAAAGCAGCGCCCGTCTAGGCGTAAGGGGGAGTTGGTGCCCAAGCTTCGCGTTCTGTCTACGCATCTGTTTATGAATCAGCGGCTGCATCCTGGCCTGCTAGAGTTGGCCGCTCGCTCTGGCGCTGAAGCCGTCGAACTCTTCGCCGCGCGTCAACATTTTGACTACACCAGCCGCGAGTCCGTCGCCGAGTTGGCCTCCTGGTTCCGCTCCAACCCGCTACAGCCCTGGTCGATGCACTCCCCGCTCTTCCCTGACCGCGAGATGGGCCGCACGGGTGCGCCCGGCGTTAACTTGCTGCACCCGGAGAAGGCCCGCCGCATTGCCGCCATGGACGAGATCAAGCGCGCTCTGGAAGCCGCCGAGCTGATTCCCTTCCGCAATCTGGTCGTGCATCTCGGCGAACGGGACGACGAATGGTCCGCGCGCTCGCTCGAGTTCGCCCTCACGGCTCTGGAACATTTGGGTGCATTCGCCCGTCCGCTCGGCGTGCGCCCGCTGGTCGAAAACCTGCTGAACGATCCCACCACTCCCGAACATTTGATCGAGATACTTACAATCGGCCACCTGGATCAAATCGGAGTCTGCCTTGATCTTGGCCACGCGCACATGACCGTCGGCGTCTCCGAGGCCATCGCCACGCTCGGCGAGCGCATCGCGCAAGTCCACGCCCACGACAACCACGGCCTGAAGGACGAGCATCTCTTCCCCGGCGACGGCACCATCGATTGGCCAGCCACCACCGCTGCCCTCAACGTGCTGCCCACCCCGCCCGCCGTCGTTATCGAGCTAAGCTCCAAGCTCCCCGACGAGCCCGCCGCCCTGCCGGCGCGCATTCAAAAGGCCTTCGAGCTGCTAGATTAAGAGCAGCCCGAATCGCCACGTCGAATGATAGCCAGGATGAACTACCGCCAACTCGCTAACTCGCGATTTCCGCGAAGCGGAAGCTAACCCGCTAATCTTATTCATAACTCGTCTCTTTCAACAGTGTCATGCATGAAGAAATTGATAACTCGCTGGTTTGCGCTTCCAAGATTTTTCCCTCAATTTATTGAAATAACCTACGGAAAAAGCCGGACCCGCGATCTGCGGTGACTTTGCATTGGATTTGAGCGTTGGGGAGGTCGGTATTCGTCAATATCCCAAAGTTCGCAGTACGATAGTTTCCTGATGGTTCACCACTCAGAAGTTCTGAAAGCGCAGTAACTTCATCTAGAGTGAAGCTGCCGGTGATCCGGCCTGAATCGCGTATTGGGCCCTCGATATTGGCCACTTCCTTGATCTGATCGTTCATCACAACGGCCATGGCGTGATTCACATTCTTGCTGGTGTAATTGTAGAAGCGGTCGCCAGCTTCGCTGGTTAGCGTGAAGTCGACTGCGCGACGTCCGGTGTTGGCATCTACGTCTGGATCTGCAGAACGGAAGTCCTGTCCTCCTATAATGTATTGAGTTTGTAAAACATATATGCTTTGTTGGTCGGAACCCTCCCCGATCACGCCAGTGAAAGTCTTCAGTTCATCATCGGACGGAATCGCGCCTCCAAAGCTGGCAGTTGCTTCCTGCTCATTTCTATAGGGACCACCAACCACAGCGCGAATCTCCAACCGGGGAGCGGCTGCATTTGTATAAGGTGTATAGGTCATCTTCATGGGTGATTTAACCTCCTGATCGCAGTTGAGTTTCCAACTCAGATCAGCACCGGAAGCTATATCCATAGCCTTGGCCCGGTAAAAATAATGTGCCGAATGATCATTCTCAACCTTCCTTTCATTCTCTCCGCCAGCATCTCCGTTGATTCCATAAAAGGCATTGAAGGTAACTTCCTTAACGGACAGAATCTTTACTGTGCGAGACTCAGGTCCCCACTTCAGATTGCTATTGACTTTGGAATAATGGAAAAGTGCAGTCACACCCCAGGTGAGGGCAACCATCAGCACAAAAATGCACACGGACATGAGAATAACAGCTTTTTTCATGCTGCCATTCTAATGCAAACCAGAAGGCAATATGAATTTAATTTTAGTGTCCAATGAAGTTTGGAGAATATAAGACAACACGAATGAGTCTTCTGATGGCAGGATTAAACGAAGTGAATGCTTTTCTTGCCAGGAAGATGGATGGCTATAAAGTACACTGGCTTGCTCGGACACCCCCGATCCCGATTTTGAGAACGGGGGTGAAATGCCTACGAACCAGGACAATCAGCAGATGCGCGGCAACTGCTCGCCGATCTGCTGCGGAATCACTCGATTGGCGCCCATCGCCGTGCGCGCCACCAACATCCTAGGATGCTCGGCGGTGACCGTGCCGATGCGGGCGGCGTCGCGGCCCAACGGATGCGCGCACAGAGTTTGGAGAATTGTCTCCGCCGCCTCCGGCGCAACAAAAAAGACCACCTTGCCCTCGTTGGCCACGTAGACCGGGTCGAGGCCCAGCAGTTCGCAGGCCGACTGCACTTCGGGACGCACGGGGAGACTCGGCTCGTCGATTTCGACGCCGACTCCGGAGGCCAGCGCAATCTCGTTGAGCGTAGAGGCGAGGCCGCCGCGCGTGGGGTCGCGCATGGTATGCATGGCCCCGCCCGCCTTGGTTAAAACTTCAGCGATGAGGCCGTTGAGCGCCGCGCAATCGGAGCGGATTTGGCTCTCGAACTCGAGGCCCTCCCGCACGCTCATGATGGCCATGCCGTGGTCGCCGATGGTGCCGGAGACGAGAATCGCGTCGCCAACCTGCGCGCGGGTCGGACCGACGGAGATGCCCGGACGCAGCAGGCCGATGCCCGCCGTGTTGATGTAGCAGCCGTCGCCGTGGCCGCGCTCGACGACCTTGGTATCGCCGGTAACGATCTTCACCCCAGCCACAGCCGCCGCCCGCGCCATATCCGCGACGATCGCCGCCAACTGCTGGAGTGGAAAGCCTTCTTCGAGAATGAAGCTGGCGCTGAGGAACTTCGGCTCCGCGCCGCTGACGGCCAGATCGTTGACGGTCCCGTTCACCGCCAGCTCGCCAATCGATCCGCCGGGAAAGAAGAGCGGCTGCACGACGAAGGAGTCGGTGCTCATGGCGAGGCGTCCGCCGCCCAAATCGATCACCGCCGCATCGCCCAGATTCTCCAACTCCTGGTTGCGGAATGCCGGCAAAAACAGATGCTCCACCAACTCATTGCCCAGCTTGCCGCCGCCGCCGTGGCCCATCACGATGGTGGGATAGTCGCGCAGCGGCAGCGGGCAGGACCAGTTAGAAAAATCCGGCGCGGAGTTTTTCATTTCTACTGTCATTTAACTTCCCCAGTAACACATTTTTGAATGATAACGACATCAGAGATTGCGAAATACTCGACTAATCATATGTTTTGTAACAAGGGCACGACTTTAGTCGGGCCGCAAATGCTGATAATAAGTGCTGGGCTTTAGCCCCTGCGGGACGCCAAGTTATCGAACAAAGCTAGACCATTCTGTTCAAGATGTATCACCTCGCCACGCGAAACTCCACGCAGCATTGATGGCTCCCAGTTGATCTCACGCTGCGAAAAGCCTACGTAAAACGAATCCGAATTACGAAGGCCTACCCGGCGTGGCGCTGCCGGATCGAAAGCATCTGGTAGATAGACCATCACCGAACCGCGCTTCTGCGCCTCGGACTCTCCACTGAACCACAGGAATGCTGCATCTTTATCGATGTCCGCAATTCTTCGCGTAAGGGCAATTTTGCTCGGTATTTCGATATGTAGCGGAACTGTAACTACTGTCTTCTCAAAATCCGGCCCTGCAAAGACTCTCTCCGCCACTACGCGATGCGGAATAAACGGCGGCACGTGCAGGCGGGACTTGTGAACGCCGATAGCCGCAGAAGGTCCATGGTGAGGGAAATTTCCGACGGTGTACTTTCCGGCAAAGTGCATCCACTTCGGTCCAAACCAATTGTCAATCCTGATAACGTAGAGGCGTGCAGGCTCATATTCCTGAATAACGCCAATGGCAATCGCTCGCGCCTTTTCTATGAACTCAACCGAATCTCCCTGCTGCATGGAAATGAACTCTGATATAGCATCGAACATTGTTACCTCCAGACAGGGGCTAAAGCCCAACATTTTCTGCTGTGTTAGCGGCACGACTAAAGTCGTGCCCTTGTTACAAAGCTGGCTCATCAAAGAGTTATCCGCTTCCTCATCGGCCACTGAGGGAATGTGATTCAACCATCGGCTATCCCTCGGCGGCTAAAGCCGCGACAACTTCTATGGCCATTTCTACGGCACGACTGAAGTCGTGCCCTTTCAAAACATCCACTTATTCAGAGATTACTTGGATAGTGTAGACCCCGCGCCAGCCAGTTCATCCGCCGAGATAAACCGCCCATAGTTATAGTAAGCCGCGCAGGCGCCTTCGCTGGAGACCATGGTCGCGCCCAGCGGATGCCTTGGCGTACACTCGCGACCGAAGGCCGCGCACTCAGCCGGCTTGATGGCTCCGCGCAGCACGTCGCCGGAGCGGCAGAGCGGCGACTCCTCGGTATGAATGCCGGTAATGTGGAAGCGCTCCTCGGCGTCGAAGTCACGATAGGCCGCGCTCAGCCGCCAACCGCTCTTGGGAATCACGCCGATACCGCGCCAGGCCCGGTCGGTCACCTCGAAGACTTCAGCGAGCAGCTTTTGCGCGCCCTGGTTGCCCTCGAAGGTGACGATGCGCGAGTAGGCGTTCTCGACCTCATGGCGGCCTGCCTCAAGCTGCATTACGCAGCGGCGAATCCCGTCCAGCAGATCGAGCGGTTCAAAGCCGGTGACCACCAGCGGCGTTTTATATTTGGCCGCGATCGGCGGATACTCCCAGTAGCCCATCACGCTGCACACATGGCCGGCGAGCAGAAAGCCGTCGATCTTGTGCCCCGGCGCGCTCAGGATTGCCTCAATCGCCGGCGGGACCTGCACGTGCGAAACCAGCAGCGAAAAATTCTTCAGCCCGCGCCGTTTGGCCAGATGCACGCTCATCGCGTTCGCCGGAGCGGTGGTCTCAAAGCCTACGCCGAAGAAGACAACTTCGTTGCGTGGATTTTTTTGAGCGATTTCAACCGCGTCCAGCGGCGAATAGACCACCCGCACATCGCCGCCCGCGCCTTTGATTTGAAAGAGATCGCCTTCCGTTCCCGGCACGCGCAGCATATCGCCGAAGGAGCAGAAGATTACGCCCGGCCGCGCGGCGATGGCCAGCGCCTTGTCGATTAATTCCAAAGGGGTTACGCAGACCGGGCAGCCCGGTCCATGAATCATTTCAATGCCGGCGGGCAGCATCTGGTCGATGCCGTTCTTGATGATCGAGTGCGTTTGCCCGCCGCAGACCTCCATGATCTTCCACGGGCGCGTGGTGGCGGCGGCAATCTCGCGCGCCTGCGCTCGAGCCACCTCGCCATTGCGGAACTCGGTCAGGTACTTCATTGGCCAGAACCGCTTTCTGCCATGCAGCTACCGTCCGGGCAAGGCGACTGCGGCGCGGCGGCTGCCCGCACAAAGGCCGCTTCCTCGCTCTCCAGCTCCGCCTCCAGTGCGCCCATCTGGCGGAAGTCTTCGAGCGTTTGCAGAGCCGTCTCTTCGTCGATCTTGGAGAGCGCAAAGCCAACGTGGACAATGGTATAGTCGCCGACCACGACCTCTGGCACGTAGTCCAGGCAAACCTTTTTGCGTATGCCGCCAAAGTTCACCCAGCCCAGGCGAAGATCGCCTTCGGTGAGAATCTCCTCGACTTTTCCCGGAATCGCTAAACACATATTCCTACGTTATACCGGTTGTGCGGGCTGCGTATAGTGTGATCTGAATCACCATAGAGCAGCATCGCGGACCGGATCACTCGGTGTTCGTCCCAATCCGCGCAGAATGCCCGCGGAGTTGGTGAAGTTTGCCCGCCAAGAATGGAGATTTTCTGATAGCCTTTACGCAATCTGGCTGGAAGGCATTTGGATGGTTTTGTTGAAAGTGGGGCGTATGCGGAAACACAGGCTGGTTTTTGCCATGCTGATTGGGCTTGCGTGCCTTTTGGCAAGCGCGCGGGCGAGTGCGCAAATGACCGAACTGATTATGGCGGCGGGCAACGGCAATCTGGTGCGCGTGGAAAAGCTGCTGGCATCCGGAGCCGATGTGAACGCGAGAAGCAGCACGGGGCTGACGGCGCTGTATTGGGCATCGCTCAACGGAAATTTTGCCGTAGTGCAGGCGCTGCTGGCCAAAGGCGCGCAGGTGGATGCGGTGAACGGCGAAGGAGAGACGGCGCTGTATGCCGCCTCGGATGCCGGTTTTTCACCGGTGGTGCAGGCATTGCTTGATAAGGGCGCCAACGTTAACGCCGCGCGTGATAATGGCGATACGCCGCTGCTGATTGCCACCCGGCATCGCCATGCGGACGTGGTGCAGGCATTACTGGCCAAAGGCGCGGATGTCAACGCCAAGGCGAACGACGGAGCAACCGCGCTGATTGCTGCTGCGCAAACCGGCCAAATGAATGTGTTGCAAGAGTTGCTCGACGCCGGAGCCGACGTCAACGCCAGACTGAAAGACGGAGCGACCGCGCTGATCTTTGCCGCGCAGTTTGGCCACATCGATCAAGTGCGGGCACTGCTAGCCAAAAACGCCGATGTCAATTTGAAGAATGGCGACGGCTGGAATGCGCTGATGTGGGCTGCCCAGTCGGATTATTTAACGGTCGTGGCTGCGCTGATTGCCAAAGGCGCCAACGTCAATGCAACCGCCAATGACGGCACGAACGCAGTGGAGATTGCCGACAAGGCAGGGCACACCGAGATCCGCGCCATGCTATTAAAGGCCGGAGCATATCCATAAATTCCGGGAGCGCGTAGATTTCAGTTTCCGGCGCAGAGCGAAACGGCATAGGCCATAACCTCGCCGACGCGGTTGGCTTGCTGCTCGTCGGCAAAGAAGAACGGGCTCTCGGCTGCATCCGCGGTATGCGCCAGGACGACGAAGATGGGCGATTTGATTTGCGCCGTCCAGGAAAGATGGCCGGCGTTGGCGTCTTGCCGCTTGTGATATTGCGCCGCGGTCAGCAGTTCGATGCTGCGGATATCGCGCAGGTTGAGCAGAAGGTCGCGATGGCCGTGGAAGATGACATGGTCGCCAAGCGCCTCCTTCCAGTGATAGACGATCTGGCAGGTGGCGGGCTTGACGGAGACTTCGCTGTATTCGTCAGTAAAGGGGCTCTTCCAACTGGTTCCGAGGGTCTCGTCCTGGTATTCGGCCATATAGCCGATTTTGATCTGAGCGCTGATTTGGGTTTGCAGATAGTCCAGGCTCGAGACAAGGCTGGTTCCGGCGTCTTTGGAGCTGGGGAGCACGGTGACCGGATAATCGTGCACTGGAAGCGGAGCGGGAGCCGCACTGGAGGCCGAAGAAGCGGCCGGGGTCTGGTTGGGATTCAGAAGGAATTTGATCAGGGAATCGGATGCGCCCGCGGATTTGAGTCGAGATAAATCGTGCAGCGAAAGCCGGAGCGGGATGGGGTCTCTGCGCAAGGTGGCAATGATTTCATCGTCGGAAAGATGCGCGCGGACGGCCTCGATGACATCCTCGAGGCGTGGGTTTGCCGACGCTGCTTGGCTTGAATCGGAGGAGGCAGGAGCCGGAGTGTCGGCATCGGGGCGCGGCGGAGGGGGAACGGCCTGCTGCGCGCTCAATACCGGGAGAAGGGAAAAGGTCAGCAACGCCAAAAGCCAGAGAGTCTTTTTCATGGGTTTGCTTTCATTTTTTTCTACCGCGTTGAATCAATGGAGGCAGCATTGAAAAGCTGCCTCAAGGTTTTTGAAGGGAAGAATCAAAAAACGCCGGCTAATGCATGGCTGGAGAAGCAAAGGCGGCATTCGTGACTCCCGCCTCTGCCTGATCAGCCTGTTGCTGCTGCTGGATCAGTTGCGCCTGTGCGCCACTTGTGTCAGCGGGGAGTTCATCGGCCGGAACGGGCGGCGGAGCGATGGCGGGGTAGGGCGCGGCGGGAAGCCCATTCGTGCCCTGCTGATCGTGCAGTGTCTTCAGCCCGTCGTCGATCTGGGCGCGGAAGTTGTTCTGCATCTCCTGTAGATTCTCGAGCGTGAGAGTCACCTGAAGGCCCACGAAGCAGTCGCCCTTGCGGCTGTTGGCGACGATCAAATCGGCAGTGGTTGCATCTGCCGGAGGCGTGGCGATTAAACGCACCACGTCGCCCGCGGAAAGGTTGCAGGTGTCCCCATCCGATGTGGGCACATTCAAATCCTGATCGGCGACAAAGAGGTGGTTGGGTGTAAGCACCTGAGGCAAGTCAGTAAGGTCGGAGGCGTGGGCGGGATCCTGCGAGGTGGAGGCCGCATTCTCATACGAGAGTTGCTGGCGCACCTCTTCAGCAATGGCCTGCTTGATCTCTGGCGAAAGCTGCGTATCGTCGGGGGCGGCGTCTGGATCCGCAATCTGATCGTTGCTCTGCGCCTCGACACCGGGGCAGACGCCCAGCGCAACAGCATCAAAGCCATTGGCAAGCGTCTGGCTGATAAAAAAGTCGGCCAGCCAATTGGCAGCGCCGGGATAAATCGGCGCGGGGGTAAAGTAACCTGCATCGCAATTTGCCCAGGCGGCGTTTGCCCAGGCCCAGCTATAAGCCGCCGGCGAATCCCATGGATAATAGGCCCAGCCATAGAACTTCGGGGCATAGTAGGCCGCGGGAACGTAATGAACCAAGGCGACTCCGTGATAGCTGTACGGGGTGTAGGTGTGCGAAAAACGCTGGCCGTTCACGACATAGGTGCGCTGCGTGTAAACCGATCCGTTATGCAGGATTGGGCGCTCGACGTAGCCCCTGTTGCGGCCTAAAGTGACCACGGCAGTGTGATCGGGGCGGCGGCTGATGATTGTTCTTTGCCCGCTGGGTCCGCGATTGATCTCCATCGAAGACGTGTGCAGGTTGGCCAGGTGGCCGTCTGGGCGAAAGGCCGCGGTCTCACCGGGCTTGTGGAAGGCGGCCAGCGTGCCGTTGGGGCGCAGATCGTAGGATCGGCCATTCGAGGCAGAGACTGTGAGGCTGCCGTTGGAATGGGCGTTCACCTCACCCTGCGGAATGGGCCGGCTGTTGATGCCGGTCATCCCTTGGCGCGAGGAATTCACCTGACCCAGCGAGGTGTGCATGGATGAGAAGTTCGAAGCTGGAACCGGTCCGCTGCCGGAGGGAAAGGACGGATGCGAGGTTGTGCCGGAGACAGAATTGGGCGAGTACGTGTGAGACGGCTCAGGGGTGGATGGATGGTTTGGCGTGTAAGTATGGCTGCCGCTGTTGTTCTGAGGCGCCGGTGTGTAGGGACGAGGAGCGGGCGCCGGAGGCGTATAAGGCCGGGGCGCGGGCGCAGGCGGTGTGTAGGGCCGGGGTGCGGGCGCGGGAGGAGTATATGGCCGGGGTGCGGGCGCTGGTCTTGGCGCGGGCGCAGGCCGGGGCGCGGGCGGGGTGTAGGTTCTTGGCGGCGGCGGCGGCGTGTATATCTTCTTCGTCTGGCCAACCAGAACCATAGGAGCCAGCGAAACTCCAACAATTCCAGCAATGATTCTGCTTCGGGTGGGGAAAGGCATCCTAAGCTCCTTGATGGGCCGGAGATGATGCGAATCTCAGGGCAATAACATTTTTAGCACCCCGGCCGTTCAATGCCAGTATCCTCTGAATTCAAGAACTTAGTCAAGAGCAATCGATGGAATTCCCTGCCCTGAACACGATGGAATCAGGGTGAAGCGGCTAAATCAACTCGTATCCGGCAAACCAGTAGCCGATCTCGAAGGCGGCGGTCTCCGGGGCGTCGGAGCCATGGACGGCATTCTCTGACATGGAGGCAGCGAACTTCTTGCGCAGCGTCCCCTGGTCGGCGTTGGCCGGGTTGGTGGCGCCCATCAGCTTGCGCCAATCGGCGATGGCGTTCTCTTTTTCCAGCACCAGCAGCACCAGCGGCCCAGAGGACATGAAGGCGCAGAGGCCGTCGAAGAATGGCTTGCCGGCGTGGACGGCATAAAAGCCCCGCGCCTGCTCGACGGAGATCGACTGGCGCTTGATGGCTACGATTTGAAAGCCGGCCCGCTCGATCTCGGCCAGAATAGCCCCGGTGAAACCCTTGCGGACCGCGTCCGGCTTGATGATGCTGAAAGTGCGTTCGGCCATGAAAGCTGCTCCTCGGATGAAATCACTTGCGCTTCTTCATTGTATCGGGCGCGGGGATGGGCGAAGGCCGCCGCCTGTTGATCCGACAAATGTGGCTTTATTCCCAACGCTCTGTCATCCTGAGCGGAGCGCAACGGAGTCAAAGGATCCGCGGTTGTTTTTCGGGGTCAGAGCGTCCAATCCTCGCACTTGAGTCCATCGACGAAGGAGAACGCCGCGTCATGTGTGACCAGCGTCAGGTCCAGCGAAATGGCGTGCGCGGCTATCATCAGGTCTTCATGGCTCAAGGGGCGACCTTTGCTCTCCTGAGCGGCGCGCAATTCTCCATAGGCCGTAGCAGCGGACGAGTCCCAAAGGAGAACCTGAGAATCTCGTAGAAAGGCTTCAACGTCCAGCCGAAGCCGCGCGGCTTCAGGCTTGCGCGCCAAACCGTAAAGCAACTCCGCCTGCGTGAAGACAGAGAGCGCAACGGCAGACCTCGGAAGAGCCTTCAGCCGTTCGCGCACAGGTTGTGGATCGCCCTTGATCGCGTAACTTACCACATTGGTATCAAGCAGATAGCGGATGGCCATCAGAACAGATCCCGTTCGGCCGGCATGTGCACCACGCGTTCAAAAACACCATCGGGAATATCGAGCGAGTCAAAACGGTCAAACCACTCTTGCCAAGATTTCGAGGGCTGATCCGCTGGTTGCAAAAGCAGCACGTTACCGGTTGCTGCATCGCGGCACACTTCAATTTCGGTCCCCGAAAAGCGGAACTCCTTGGGCAGGCGCACGGCCTGGCTGCGGCCATTTTTGAAGAGCTTGGCGGTTTTGACCGGCGACGCCGGCGGCGCGGCAGAATTTGCGGTTGCCATGGCGCACCTCCTGGCCGTGGTATAGACCAAGTATAAGCCAATTCCGGATCGGTGGCGGGCTACTCGATGGCGAAGACGGCGTAGACGGTGGCTGTGCGGCTCACCTTGCGCGGTTCGATGGACAGAGGAGTGGCCTTTGAGTCACTAGCTCCTGATGAAACCCCTAAACCCAACGACGCCAAACCGGCAAAATTTCGATTTTCGAATGCTATCTCTGACACTTGGTTGGACACGTATAAAAGTGTCCCTAAGTGAACACCCATCCCTTTGGCTATCACAGCGGCCTTTTCCTTGGCGCGAGTTGAGGCTTTATCAAGTGCCTGATTTTCAAGCGCCTGAACGTCATTGACTGTCCAGTCAATCTCGCCGCTGTCCATCGCACCTGCTGAAACCGCAACGTCCAATATCTCGGCTACCCGCTCTGGTGGAACCTTCACTGTCCAATACTGAACAAGTTTGAATTTGTGTGATTTGTATCCGACGCTATCCAAATGCTGCGACTCACTGCGGATAGAGGCTTCCGGAATGCCAGCCTTCTTGATCGCAGACACAATCTCGTTGGAAACCTTCGCACCCGCAGCATAGGCGGTCTTTGCATCTGAGGGTTGCGTCTCAAAGCCAATGTGCAAAATGGCCAATTCCGGGTCGGAAGTCACCTGCTCTTCAGCAGTTACTGAGAGTGTGCGATTGGCAGCTTCAATCTTGAGTTGAACCTGATTGGAACTTTGCGCAACGGCAAAACCAGTCGCCGCAAATCCCACCGCCAAACAAAACATGATCTGCTTAAAACGCAACATGATGCCTCCAGAACTTGCAGCGGAAGAATAGCATAACTGGTTGAGTTGGGTTTCAATACCAAAACATTTGTTGGCCATGGCAGAGGATAAGCACCGTCCCTGACGGGACTCCGGCTCTTTCATGGTGGAACGCATTCCCACCGTTAAAACGGTGGGCTAATAACCATTGCGCCTACGGCGCGGAATGCCGGTCTGCGTGGAATACCCGACCTATGTGCATGGCCGGACCTTCGTGGAATACCTGACCTTTGTGCATTGCCGGACGTGCGCGGAATACCTGACCTGCGCGAATTGCCTTCCCTGCGCGGACTATTGGTTTGCGTACTTCGCCCCGAAGGCCCGCAGCTTGGCTAGCGTGGCTGCTGCCTCCCCGCTGTCAATCGCCTCGGCCCCCAGGCGGACGCCTTCCTTCAGGTCGTTGGCGAGGCCTGCTGCAATCAGGCCTGCCGCGGCGTTCAGCAGCACAATCTCGCGGCGCGCGCCGGGCAGGCCGGTCAGCACGTCGTAGAGCAGCGAGGCGTTCAGCTTTACGTCGCCGCCGGTGAACTCCTCCAGCTTGCGGCGAGGCAGGCCGGCCATCTCCGGCGTCACGCGGGCGGCCTTCATCTCCGGCTTGCCGCCGTCCGCAGGCTCTTCGATGCGCGCCACAATCGATTCGCCGGTGGTGGTCAGCTCGTCGATGCCGTCGGTTCCATGGACAACAAAAGCGCGCTTGGCTCTCAGTTCGACCAGCGCGCGACCTACAAGCAGCACGCGGCTCGGCGCAAGCACGCCAATCACCTGGGTGCGCGCACCGGCGGGATTGGTCAGCGGCCCACATAAATTGAAGATCGTGCGGAAGCCGAGGGCGCGGCGCAGCGGACCGACGGCCTTCATCGCCGGATGGTAGTGCGGCGCAAAGAGGAAGATGAAGCCCGTTTCGCGCAGGCATTCGGCGGCCAGCTCCGGCTTCAGGTCGATAGGCACGCCTAGCGCCTCCAGCACATCGGCCGCGCCGCAGAGCGAGGTGACCGCGCGATTGCCATGCTTGGCGACCTTGGCTCCCGCCGCTGCCGCCACCAGCGCCGCGCCGGACGAGATATTAAAGGTGAGCGGCCCACCTCCGCCCGTGCCCACCACGTCCACCAGCGCGTCGCGCTCGGCTTGGGTCAGCGGCAGCGGCGTCACGCGCTCGCGCATCACCTGCACAAAGCCGGCCAGCTCCGGAGCCTGTTCGCCGCGTGTGGCCATCACGGTGAGCAGCGCCGCCGTCTCGACCTCCGGCACTGCGCCGGTAAGAATCTCAGTGAGCGCAGCCGCTGCCTGCTCCCGCGTCATCGCCGCGCCATCCTCGGCCAGCGCCTTCAACAGATCTTTCACAAGTCCCATAGTTTAATGATACGGCGCACTCGCAGCGCAAAGGGAACAGAGGAATGATTGGGATGCGAAAAACCCATTGGAATCAATTTCGGCTATGCGCTGCCCGGCGGAAGGCAAGTTCGGAGCTGTCTTTCTGTCCAGAGAGCGATTTTGCAAGCGGCTCACCCCCACAATTTTCTTCGCCGCGCGTCCAATCCGTAGCGGCAAGAAGCCAAGCCTCCCCCCAAGGTGTTTTAATAACTGAATGGGGGGAGCGCAGTGTAGGCTTGCCTTCCGTACTCCCGTGGAGGAAACCCGAACACGATGTCTTCTTCTTGCCGTCTTGCCATTTTGCTGGCGCTTGGTTTGGCCGCCGCTACCGCTGTATTCTCCCAAAGCCCGTCGTCCAGCAGCTCGACCGGTCAGGCCCAGCCTCAAGCTCAACCGGTGCAGAACACCGCGCAATCCGCCGGCGCGCTCAGCGTCCAGGCGCGCATCCGCGCCCGCCGCGCTGCCCGCCGCGCCGCCGCCATTCATGAGGTGTACACCCATCGCTATGAGGCCTACACCGGCATGGGCGTGCAGCGCTTTGAACCCGGCCCCGGCCCTTGCTCCAGCACCTTCCTCTGCAACGGCTCGTTCCCGCACGGCATGCTGGAACATGCATGGGAGTACGCCTGGAATGTCGGCGTCACGCGCTACCAGAATGAACGGCTCGGCTGGAATCTAGACGGCCGCGGTTATTATTCCACCGCTTATGTCGGCGGTCCCTATACCGGTCCGATCGATAATAATGCGATCACCAACGCCGCCATCAGCCAATATGCCGTGCTGGCCGGACCCACCTACCGTTTTTACCTCCAGCCCAAGTTTTCCATTGCTGTGCGCGGACTGGCCGGGTTTGAGAAGGGAAACTTCGACGGCGACACCAACCACAGCACCGTTCTGTCTACCCAACTGGGTTTGTGGAACAACGGCTACACTTTTGCCGCCACTCCTGCGATTCCCGTCGAGTACAACCTCTCGCCGAAGATCGGCCTGCGTGTGGCGCCTGAGTACTACTTCAGCGGCTTCGGCTCTACCCTTCAGCACAGCCGCGCCTTCACCCTCAGCTTTGTCTACCGCTTTGGCAGGCAGTAGCGGGCCTGTAGCTTCCGGCCAAAGCTGGTCCGGCGGGCATCAGGCCGCCGTAGCAATGGCTGGCGCGCGTTCAATGGTGACCACTGTGATGTCATCGGCCTGGCCAAATTCCTGGGCGGCTCCGACGATGGAGGCGGCGGGCCGGGTGGAAAGCTCGCGTCCGCGCTCGAAGCCCAGAAGCTCGCGTTGGGCGTTTTGCGCCTCGACCACGCCATCGGAGTAAAAGGTGAGACGGCTGCCAGGTGCGAGATGGAATTGGACGGTCTCGTAGCGGGTGTGCGGCTGAATTCCCAAGGGCAGCGCGCCGGGTAGCGCGATCTCTCTTCCATCAAGGTAAGGCGAAAGATGGCCGGCGTTGGCGATCTTCACCGCGCCGTTGGCGGCAATATGCGCCGCCAGCGCGGTCGAGAAGGCGCCGCCGGTGCGGCCGATCAGCCGCTCGTTGAGGTTGGCGAGCATTTCGGCGGGGTCGAAGGTGTACTCGGCCACGCCGCGGATGGCTCCCACCAGCACAGAGACCAGCATCGCCGCGGGCAGTCCCTTGCCGGCCACGTCTCCCACCACAAGCAGCAAGCCGCCCTGCTCGGCCCTTAGAACCTGGAAGAAGTCGCCGCCCACCTGCTGAGCCGGCTGGTAAACGCTCTCGACGGTAAATCCCGGGACGGCTTCGGCATGATCCGGCAGAATGATCTGCTGGACCTCGCGCGCGGCGGCCATTTCGCCTTCCAGCAGCGCCTGCTGGCGGCTGATCCGCGTGGAGCGCAGCACCATGATAATGGCCAGCGAGAGAAGGTAAAGCAGGTTTGCGAGTTGGCCAATATCCCAGATGAATGGGCCTAGCTGCCAAGCGAACAGCAGCTTGTACGCCTTGATGGCTGTATCCTGGAAAGCGGGAACCAGCCCGAGGAAGAACAGCAGGATCGACGCATAGTAGGTGAGGCTCGTCAGGATGACCGGAATCAGCAGAATACCCGCTTCTCGATTGCCCCGCCGCCAATGCACGATGAGCAGAACCGGGATGACTCCGCCAATAAGAAAGAGGATTGGAAACTGCGCCAGAACAGACGCTAACCTGGAGATACTCCCATGCGCCTGACCGATCTGCGAGAGCACCCATCCCAGGATGGCAACCGCAAGAGCAGATTGCATCCACCGGCCTATGCGAAGGCGCAGGAAGGCAAAGTACATCAAACAAGTGAAGAACAGACTGGCAATCGCCAGAGGTTCACGAAGCAGGTCCCAGTTCGCCGGCACATTGTGGAAGTACTCATAGGTATTAAGCGGCAGCCTGCAGGAGGCGCAAAAGAATTGCAGGAAGATCCAGAGGTATTCCCACTGGCGGCGCTGCGAAGAAAACAACACCAAGGCCACAATGCCCAAGCCAAGTCCAAGAAAGTTGGTGATCAAGCCGGGCGCATATTGGCCGATGATGAGGAGCCAGATGTGATCGGAGAGCGCCTGTTCCTGTCCGAGGGTGAGGTTGGAGGCAACAAAGCCAGCGCCTTGATCGCCCCATTCGAGCTTCGAGATATGAACGCGCAGGGCAATGACCACCGATCCGGTGGCAAGCTCGCGGTCGGGGATCGGTTCCAGCAGGCGCGCGCCGGAGGTGTACGCCGCGAAGGGCGCCACGCGGCCACACTGCATCAGGCGCTGACCGTTGACGTAAACCTCAAAGGCGCTGGAGATATTCCACTCCGCCAGCGCAAGCCCCGACTGCGTGGGCAGAACCTTAACGTGCAGCCGGTACCAGACGACCTCCGGCTGGCTGTCGGGAAATACTTTACGGATCGAGGACGTGGAACGGAAGCGCGTCCAGGCGCTGTCGTCAAAATCCTTGCGAGCGTAGGCTGGATCGTCGCCCGAGTGAACCAGCCAGATGGCGTCAAGATCAGTGGGCTGGCGCAGGTTGGTGGCGTCAAAGCTCTGGGCCTGGAGATGAGGCGCGGCAAAGGGAAGGCTCAGGCAGATAGCCATGAGGACGCGCAGAAGAGGAAACCCGCCGGGTCTTGGCAGTCGAGGCAACAGAAGATGCGAGGTGAGGCTTTCGAGAGCGGACAAGCTGCCTCCGGATATTCCAATCCATCCTATCATTCCACGAGGCAGGCGGGCAGTTGGCCAGGTTCCCATCGAAGGGATGAAACGGAACTGGGCGGCACGGTGTGGATTTTGGGCCGGGAAACGAATGATTGCTTTCAATCGGCTCATTAAAAAGCGGCTGAAAATTCATTAGGAAAACCAAGCTCAATCGTGGTATTCTTAAAATCTCTGTGAGGATGCGCGCCCCCCTGCCCCAAAAATGAGCCTAGCTCGCGGGCGACCCAGGCGAAACCTGATGCGCTGCCATCCTGTTCCGAGCCATCACCCTGAAGCCGCATCTTGGTGCGGATCAACGCGGGACCGTGTCCGCAAGTAGCGCAATTTGGAATTTCCCCTGGGAAAATTTTCTGCGCGCTTCGGACAGCCCACGCCCTCTTGCGTCCAATCTTAGGGGGCAACTGAACAGAATCTGCATTGCAGTGGAGAGTAGGAATATCTTGGCTATTGACGACAAATCTGAATCCGAGCACGAGCATGACCATGACCACGATCACGACATCGATACCCTGATCGAAGTGGGCAAGGAAAAAGGCTACCTCACCTACGGCGACGTGAACGATATGCTGCCGGATGAGATGGGCTCTTCGCCGGAAGATCTGGACGACCTGATCACCACCATCGGCACGCAGGGCATTGATCTGCTGGACGGCCCGAAGTTCGGCGACAAGGACTTCGACCTGGAGGATGGCGAGGACGTTGAGCTGGACCTGACGCCGGGAACGCTGGAAAAGACCAACGATCCGGTGCGTATGTACTTGCGCGAGATGGGCACGGTTCCCCTGCTTACGCGCGAGGGCGAGGTCGAGATCGCCAAACGCATTGAACGCGGCCAGTTGCGCGTGATGAAGGCCATCTCTCGCTCGCCGATTGTCATCCGCGAGATTGCCGCCCTGGGCGAAGACCTGAAGCGCGGCGTGCGCAACGTCAAGGAAGTCGTGGTTTTTGACGACGAGGAGCTCACCGAAGACGTGGTGCAGGCGCGCGTCAAAGCCACCGTGACCCGCATCGAAGCGCTGGTCAAGCACCAGAAGAAGATTGCGCAGTATGAAGAAAAGCAGGCCGCGCCGGCTGCCAAGAACAAGGCCAACGCCGCCCGCCACGCCCGCTGGATGATCGCCCGCGAAAGGGTGCTGATTTCGCGCATCGTCCGCGAACTGAAGTACACGGCCATGGAGCGCAAGCGCCTGCTGGACAAGGTCAACAAGACCGTGGACACCATGCGCACGCTGGAGCGCCAAATCAAATCCCTCGAGCAGAAGCACGAGGCCTCGAAGAGCGAGGAGCTGAAAAAGGAGTATCGCCGCCAGCAGAAAAACTGCAAGACCGACCTCGAAAAGATCGAAGCCGAGGCCGGTGTCGCCATCCTCGAACTCAAGCGCACCCAGCGCGAGATGATTCAGGGCGACATGGACGCCGAGCAGGCCAAGCGCGAGCTGATCGAGGCCAACCTGCGCCTGGTCGTGTCAATCGCGAAGAAGTACACCAACCGCGGCTTGCAGTTCCTCGACCTGATTCAGGAGGGCAATATCGGCCTGATGAAGGCCGTGGACAAGTTCGAGTACCGCCGCGGCTACAAGTTCTCCACGTATGCTACGTGGTGGATTCGCCAGGCCATCACTCGCGCCATTGCCGACCAGGCTCGGACGATCCGCATCCCGGTGCACATGATCGAGACCATCAACAAGCTGATCCGCACCAGCCGCCAGCTCGTCCAGGAGTTGGGCCGCGAGCCGAGCAGCGAAGAGATCGCCAAGCGTATGGACATTCCGGTGGCCAAGGTGCGCAAGGTGCTCAAGATCGCGCAGGAGCCGATCTCGCTGGAGACGCCTATCGGCGAAGAGGAAGACTCGCACCTCGGTGATTTCATTGAGGATCGCCAGGCTGTCTCGCCTTCGGAGGCCGTCATCAGCGTCAACCTCAAGGAGTACACCAGCCAGGTTCTGCGCACTCTCACGCCGCGCGAAGAGCGCGTCATCAAGATGCGCTTCGGCCTGGAAGACGGCTCCGAGCACACCCTGGAAGAGGTTGGCCAGAGCTTCCAGGTCACCCGCGAGCGCATCCGCCAGATCGAAGCCAAGGCCCTGCGCAAGCTCCGCCACCCCAGCCGCAGCCGCAAGCTGAAGGCCTTCGTAGACGGCGTCAAAGAGATGTAGTTCAGCAGCAATTCAACCGCAAAGAGCCGCAATCCGCATGGGTTGCGGCTTTCTTGTACTATCTTCAAGGTTGACCGGCTCGTGCGGTTGGCACCAATTGAGGTTCTTGTGTGGATAGATTCATGAAGGATGAACGAAACGAGTTTACTAATTTACTCAGACTAGATGCTAGACGCTGATAATCGGACCTCGCGGATTAGTACCGTAACTAATCCACTCTGATCGCATATAGACTCCAGACTTGTACATTTCAAGCGTAATATCACTTTCGGAGATAGCGAGGCATTGCCTTATCTCGATTCCGATTGCATTTTCGCTCGATTGGTCGTTATAGTCCGGTTCGAAAAGCGCATAGATCTTCTCTATTAGAGCATCGAATTCGGATGTAGTTTTACCTTTTCGTATAACGACAGAGATGCTTATTGTGTATGGCTCACCTTTGGCACACTCTTTCTTTTCCTGGCCCTCGTCGTAGAAAAAGAGAATTGCTAATACATCCTGATTGTATTCTTGCACGAGGTTCCAGAAATCTTCGTCGATTTTCTTGAATCGGTTGCCAAACTCCTCGGGAAGGGCTGCCCGCCGGTATCTGGACGACAGCCAATCAGTCAGTTCCGCAAGATATTCTGAGTCAAGGAAATATGTATGGATAAAATCTTTGTCCCAGAGGCTTGTCTTGGGGATCGGCTGCTTGTTTGATGCTCCGATTCTGGCTAAAAGACGATTCTCGCTGGATGCTTCATGGATTTCAAAGTCTAGTGTTCTTGCATTTCGTGAGTGTGTGTTTTTGGAATATAGCTTATTTATAAGCTCGATCGGAATAACCTCAACTAACGGATCCTTTGAAAACTCGGCTTCAATATCGCAGTCGTGACTTACCACGATAACGAGTGTTTCTTTTGTTGACTTTTCTGATTTATGTAATGGAATTGAGGGGAGTAGAGTGTGGGCAAGCGTAATAATGTCGCCTTGTTTCAGACGAACTTGTCCCCGTCTTTTCTCTCTCGGTTTCTCAGTCGTCTTGCTCATCCAGTATAGGTACCCCCATTTCCCGCAGCCCCGGTAGGCTTCTTTGGTGTGAGGCCAGCATCTGATTCATCATTTTACGCTGATTCTCCCCTTGGATGAGCATTTGGGAAACTTCAACCGCCCAAACCCGCGCTGGTGCGCCAGATTGTAATGATTCAACAAGAGTGAGACCACCTATATTCCGCCGTCTACTGAGCATCAAGGCTTGTGATTTGGCGTAAGGGGCAAGAACATTAGCTGCCTCGGTGAGATCTTCAAATTTCTCTCGATTAAGATCTGAAACCGACCCGCCTGACAACCATTTATAAACGGCTTGACGGGAAACTCCAAGTACGGATGCAATATCAGAGATGGAAACGGCCAGAATTTTTTGAATCATCCGAATGCGTGATGGGAAAGAAGTCTCTGCAACTTCGCCTGTCGTGGAGATAATCTCGTAGTACGGGATCTGGCTTAGGCGTTGCGATGTACGGGCAAAATCCATTCCTGAAGCTACTCCAGTCGGGGCGTAAAGAGCGAGAAGCAGAATTGCCGATGTCATGCTTGCAGCGGAGAAGCAACTTCCAGTAGAGGCCATGCGGATTTGAGAAAGTGCTGTGCTTTTCCCAAAATTCATTTGAGTGGGAATATCGGGAAGGATATTTTCCGCGCGCGAAATATACTGCCCCTGATCGATCAACGAAGGTGGGTAAACATTTGATTGTGCGCGAGTTGGTTTTGGTGCAGCTACTGAATATTGTTCCATACGGATCCTCTATTTCCAGTCCGAGAGAGCAAAATCTGTGGTTACGGCGCGAAAGGCCTTGTTAACACTCTTGTGGAGATCTTCGAGTGTGCTTCTGACCTTTGAAATGTCCATTTCGGATGTGATTTGTTGGGAGGAATCCGTGTCAATTGTTGCGTGAGGGCCGTCATGAATCGTAAAACGGGAATTGATGGTAATGGGAAACAAGGCCAAGTCTGGAGGAAATGCAATCCGGCCTTCTCTGCACAGGACTCTGGACACGGTCGAGGTATTGCCATCGACAAACATCGTCTCCGAGAAAGAGTGCTGCAGCATACCTTCCAACGGATTTTGAGATAGGCCAAGGACCGAAGGAATGAGATAGTCCGGAATATTTGCGCCTTCGCGAGGGAGAACCGCGTCAATATATCGCAGACCGATCCTCTCGGAAGAATCCGGATTGACGACCTTCTTGATGTGATCCAACGGTCTCAAGAACAGATCAAGAAGCCAGTTAAAATCCACATAATCAGTTACATATAGCGTGAGTCCGTTTTGTTCAAGCACAAAAGCTTGACTACTATCTCTGTTTGAGAATACGTACGCCTGTGCTGGCTCAAGTGGGATGGACTGAGAGGCCGATTCTGCATTGTTCGGTGGCGGTACGGAAAGCCCTAACTGAAAGTTCACTCGCCGAGCAAATGCGGGAAAACTGTTTCTACGAAAATGTTCTTGAATCTCCGAGACGTAGGTTTGCAAGCTGAGAATTGGACTAAAGCGAACCTGTACAATCACATAGACGACTGGCGCGTTTTTCCACTTTCCCATTTTGGAGTCCTCCATGTTGTTTAGACGTTCTCAGTTTACACTTTGGTTGACAAATTACTAGAAAATTGTGAAAGAAAATATTTATTTCATTTTCGCTCAATTTCAATTTCAAAATTCCCGAAATGGGAATTTTGAAATTGACGCTAAAACTCTGAGGCGCTCACAGATGCTCCAAGTACCCAAGTCCAACTTTTTGTGCCAAGGAGTCCATAAACCTCAAACATCCCTGATACGGAATACAATCGTGTATCGCTGTCTGTTAATGGTCACAATGAATGGAGGGTTGAATGAGTTGCGAACCAAACCGCTTGTGCTAAGTTCCGCATTTTGTATATTTTGAAGTGAATCGCCGCTCTCACGCCTCAACCGCATGGAACCCCAGTTGGCGCGCGGCATCCAGCAGTTGGCTGTCGCCGGAGATCAAGGCGCGGCCTTTGGTCCGGCCCAGGCACCAGGTCAGGGCGGCGGCTAGCTGCTGGGCGTCCGCGGCCTTCAGCGGGAAACGGTCCACCAGCCGCTCGGCTTGCCCGCGCAGCGTCTCGCTCGGCTCGATCTCCCGCCAATCAGAGCGCAACTCCCCCAATGTAACCTGTGCCTGCACAAGTCCATTCGGCGTAAGCTGCCCCATTCGGATCAGGCGCGCAAAGGCTCCCCGCACTTCGACAGGAGTGGACCACCATACGATCATGTTGTACCGGTCACTTAACGTCCGCGCTGTTGGAGTTGCCCGCTGCTCCACGCATAGCGGAACCAGAGCGCTCGTATCCCAGAATGCATCCTCCATTTAACGGTCGCCCCTTACCCATTCGATGGCTTCTTTAACGGCTTCATCGGAGACGGTTGGCCGAGGCAGCGCCCAGAAGGCATCCCAATCCATCTTTTTTTTGGCCGGTTTCATCTGTCCGGTGGCAATCAAGTAAGCCGCTTCGGCCTCGTGGTCGCCTTCCGGAGGCAGAGGCAGGGTGAAGGGCAGAATGCGCGCGATGGGCTTGTTGCGGTCTTGCACAATGACCTCTTCGCCGTTGCGGACGTAGCGCAGGTAGGCGGAGAGCTGGTTCTTCAGGACGCCTGTCTTCACGGTTCTCATGGATTGAGTCTACGCCAACTTGGCTAAGATAGCCAAGTTGCGGCATCATTGCGCCGGATGCAGAGAGATGTCCGTGGCAACATAGGCTGTGAGGATGGTCCCGGCGGGAATCTGAATTTTGTGGTTGACAGTTGCGACTTTGCCGTTTGCCGACCGATAAAGATTGGTGTCGGCAGCGCGGCCCTTTGCGGCTTTCAATGGAAT
>Ga0181529_10000404_pt1 | contig 64050 bp, 49 predicted proteins | sample PEATcosm2014_Bin_36_FD_119763 | JGI IMG/M metagenome (GOLD analysis project Ga0181529, IMG submission 119763) | Peatland microbial communities from MTU Mesocosm Facility, Houghton, MI, USA - PEATcosm2014_Bin10_30_metaG | ecosystem: Environmental > Terrestrial > Soil > Wetlands > Peat | place...
CGGTGCTGAAGGACAACCTGGTAGTGGCCGCCGTGCTGAGCGGCAATCGCAATTTCGAAGGGCGAATCAATGCCCAGGTAAAGGCTAACTACCTGGCCTCGCCGCCGCTGGTAGTGGCGTACGCGCTGGCGGGGACCATGGCGATCGACATGACCACCGAGCCGCTGGGGCACGATCCCGCCGGCCAGCCGGTGTTTCTGCGCGACATCTGGCCGTCCAATGAAGAGGTCCGCGAAACCGTGCGGACGTCCATCAACCAGGGCATGTTCGAACACGAGTACGGCCACGCCTTCGACGGCGACGCCAACTGGCAGGGGATGCCCGTGCCGGTCGGCGGCACCTTCGAGTGGGATGCGAAGTCCACGTACATCAAGAAGCCGCCCTACTTCGACAACATGGTGGACCCCCACCAGCCGCTGAGCGATTTGCGAGGGATGCGCGTGCTGGCGATGCTGGGCGATTCGGTGACCACCGACCACATTTCGCCGGCCGGTTCGATTCCGAAGGAGACGCCCGCGGGCCAGTACCTGATGGCGCAAGGCGTCGAGCCCAAGGACTTCAATAGCTACGGCGCACGGCGCGGCAATCACGAGGTGATGGTGCGGGGGACGCTGGCCAACATCCGCCTGCGCAACCAACTCGCGCCCGGCACCGAGGGCGGCTGGACCGAGCATCTGCCCGACGGCCGCAGGCAGTACATCTACGACGCGTCCGTCGCATACCGGAAGGAAGGCGTGCCGCTGATGATCCTGGCCGGCAAGGAGTACGGGTCGGGATCGTCGCGCGATTGGGCGGCGAAGGGTGTGATGCTGCTGGGGGTGAAGGCCGTGATCGCCGAGAGCTTCGAACGCATCCATCGCACCAATCTGGTCGGCATGGGCGTGCTGCCGCTGCAGTTCTTGGACGGCCAGAACGCCGCGAGTCTGAAGCTGACCGGCCGCGAGACGTATCATATCGAAGGCGTGCGCGCCGCGCTGGAGGACGGCGTGCGGAACGCGAAAGTGCGGGCGGTTGCGGATGACGGGAAGGAGACCACCTTCACGGCGACGGTGCGCGTGGATACGCCGCAAGAGGTGGAGTACTTCCGCAATGGCGGGATTCTGCCGTATGTACTTCGGCAACTGGCGGGGTGAGGGTCCAAGGCGCGTAGGAGCGGGATCGGGAGTTGGGGAAATGCGCATAGTTCAGGCTGTCCCGTTTTCCGGGGCGGTTTCCCCAGATACACTGAGCAGGAGTTCCCGTGCAAACGCATGTTGAGTTTCGCTCCGATCAATTCCCCGCGTATGATGGCGAGGCGCAACAGGTCAACCCTGGCCTTTGGGGAAAACGGCTGGCTGAGTTCCTCCGGGACAAGCTTCGAAACGAGGGGTTCGAGACGCAAGAACCGATAGCGGAGGATTGGGGCTGGGTCGTTCCTCTAGCCAACGAACACTTTCGCCTGTGGATCGGCTGCGGCCACTATCAGGAATACCCTGACGGATTTCTCTGCTTTATCGAACCGCACACGCCCTTTGTTAGAAAACTGCTGAAGAGGATCGATACACAAGAGCGCGTTGCGTCTCTGCAAAGGGCCATGGACAAGGTTCTCAGCGAGACGGCCGGCATTCGGGAAAAGCGTTGGTGGACTTACGACGAGTTCAATAACCCGGCGTCGGCCCACGGCTCAGAGGTGTAGAGCCCGTTATAGGGGACAAACAGGGACAGCCTGATCTGTGCCAGTGCGCACGGCCCTCTGCTTTCCACGTACAATGTGAAGGGAGACCGGAGATGGAAAACGGCCACGAACCGGCGACAAAGGCAGACCTGACAACCCTCGGGGAAGAATTGCGCTCGGAGATGGACCAATTGCGCTCGGAGTTCCAGCATGGGTTTGACGATCTCAAAGAAACCATGCGCGACATGCAGACCGAGATGCTGAAAGCGTTCTACGGTTTCGCTCAGAGCACCGACGCGAAGCTCAAAGAGACCGAGATCGCCGACATCACGCTCCGCCAGCGGCTCACCGCCGTTGAATCCCGGCTGACAGAAGTCGAGAAGCTGATACATCTGCCTCCCCAACAGACGCAGTAGTTCCTCGACGCCCCTCCCGCATCGCGACGGGGATCTCCCTCGGCACATTCTGCCTCACCCCCATGCAACGCGACTTCGCCAAAGGCTACCTGGAAATCGACTTCGCCTCAGCACCGTTCGACTCCGCGCCGCGGCTGCTGGCGCGATCGGCGGCGTTGTTCTTCGGAAGCCTGCCGCGACTGGCGGCGATCACCTTGATCGTCTTCCTGCCGGGCAAGTTTGTGCTGCAGTGGCTCGGCCCCGAGGATGGCGTATGGTCCTACGCGGTGAGCGCGGCCAGCGACTTGGTACTGGGCGCGCTGGCGGCCCCGGCGATCGTCTATCTGCTCGTTGGCAAGCTGCGCACAGGTCGCGCTGCGCCCATCGGGGAATCGCTGCGATGGGGGTGGCGATGGTGGGGCAAGAGCCTGTGGAACGGCTTCAAGATGCAGGTGACAGTGGCGCTGTGGGGCCTGCTGCTGATCGTCCCGGGTGTGGTGGCGGCGGTGCGGTTGGCATTCACGGACGTGGTGGTGGGCGTGGAAGGTAGCAACACTAGCGACGTCCTCGGCCGTAGCCGCGAGATCAGCAACGGGCATGGATGGCGCATCTTCTTCGTGCTGGCGGTGCTCGGTCTGGTCGAACTGCTGGCGTGGGGCGGCACGCTGCGGCTGCGGCTCGGCATGGCGCTCACCGACACTCTGTTGGCGCTGCTATCCCAGTGGACGCTGACGGCGGCGCTACTGATGTACCTGGGAATTACTCGGGCCAGCGCACGACCTTGAGATCGACACTGGCGGCCCGGCCGTGTTCCACGCGCACCGTGGTGGCCTGGCCGGCCAGGCTGCGTACGAAGATCGGGTCGCTGAGCGCGTCGGGGTCGCCGATGCGGTCGAAGGCGAAGGCGTGGTATTCGCCGGGGCGCAGATTTCCCAGTTCGAAGCGGCCGCCCTCGCCGGACGTGGTGCTGGCGACGAACAGCGGATCGAGCAGGGTTTCGTCGGCGGGCACCAGGGCGACGGCCATGCCTTCCCCTTCGGCAACCGTGCCGCGAACCGCGCCTCCATCCGACTTGAAGACCACGCGCAGCGGAACGGCGCCGGGCGCAAGTGTGAACTCCTGCCCCAGAACGTCGCGCTCGCCGACCAGAACCGACGCCAGGTAGTGCCCCTGCGGAATGCCGCACACCTGGACCTTGTAGCGGCCGGGATAGACCTCGGGGATGCGCAACAGGCCGTTCTCCTGCGCCTCGCCCGAGGCGTCCTGCGCTACCTCGGTGGAGATCAGCGAGACGCTGGTGGTTTCGCACAGGTCGTTGTTATTGCCCGCCTTGGCGCCCTCCACTCTGCCCTGGACGGTGAAGGGTTCGGTGAGGTGGACCTTGACGCCGGATACGTCGGCGGCTTGGACGCGCGCGGGGGCGAAACCCATCAGCGACGCATCGCCGCGTTCCACTTCGGCGATCACGTGCCAGTCGCCGGGACGGACGCGCGCGAAATCGAAAACGCCGCCTGCGTGCGATTCGACCTCGGTCTCCTCCGGCTCCCACCAGTTGGCGGGCGGGGGCACCAGCTTCAACGCCAGGCCGACGGCCGGGACGCCGCGCGTGTCTACAACCACGCCGCGGATATGGAACAGCGGGACGGCCTGCAGGTGGACATCGAAGCCGGAGAGATCGGCGCCGGCCGAGATGCTGATGGGCTGCGCGGCCTGCGGATCGGCGGTGGCGGGGTAGTAGGTGGGCGCCCAGGCGCGGGGTGCGGCGGGGGTAGACGGCAGAGCGGGAGCGCTCAATCCGCCCCTGCGGAGTCCGTCGCTCTGGTACGGATCGGCGAGCAGGCGGTACATGCCGGGCTCGGTGGCGAGGGTGAACGCGCCGGCGTCATCCGTGGTGGCGAAGGTTCCGATGGAGCCGCGTCCGGCGCGCAGTGGGACCAGTGCCACGCGGACGCGCGGGATGGGATGGTCCTCGGCATCGAGGACGTGGCCGCCGATGCGCGTCCAGGGCAGCATCTCGGCGCGCAGATGGATGGGGCCGGAGGCGGGGCCGATCTGCAAGGGTTTGGTAGAGCTATCCACCACCGAGAGGCCGCGCTTCTCGAAGGTCGGGAGGTAATCGCCGGGATCGACATTGAGGATGCGGAAGGCGCCCGAGGAATCGGTGACGGCGCGATAGGCCAGACCGGCTGTTCCCCGGTCGAGCGTCACGGAGACTCCGGAGATCCCCTGGTGAGTCACGCGGTTGACCACAGTGCCCTCGACCGTGATGCCCGTTTGGGCGAAGAGGAGCGGTGCGAAGAGGAATGCCGGAGCGGAGCGGAAGAGAGACATCACGACCTTCAGTTTAAGCAAGTTTGGGGCCGCTTCGGGCCGGCCTGCTGTAAGATGGAAAATGCTTCGCCGCGCCGACATCGCCGATACCTACCAGCTCATCCGCCCATATATTCGCCGCACGCCGGTGTTCGAATGCGACGGCGCGGATTTCGGACTGCCGGGTGTCCCTCTGGCATTCAAACTGGAGTTGGTGCAGCACACTGGGTCTTTCAAGCCACGCGGCGCCTTCGCCAATCTGCTGTTGCGCGAAGTCCCGGCGGCGGGTGTGGTGGCGGCTTCCGGCGGGAATCATGGAGCGGCAGTGGCATTCGTGGCGCAGCGGCTGCGGAAGCCGGCGCGCATCTTCGTCCCGGTGGTTTCCTCGCCAGTCAAGATTGAGCGCATCCGCGGTTACGGCGCGGAACTGGTGGTCACCGGCGAGCGCTACGACGACGCCTTGGCGGCCAGCGTTCTCTGGGCCAAGGAATCCGGAGCCTTGCCGGTGCATGCCTACGACCAGGTGGAGACGCTCCTGGGCGCGGCCAGCGTGGGTCTGGAGTTCGAAGAACAGGCACCCAGCCTGGATACGCTGCTGGTGGCCGTGGGCGGAGGCGGGCTGATCGGGGGCATCGCGGGGTGGTACGAGGGCCGTGTCCGCATCGTCGGTGTGGAACCGGAGGCCGCTCCCACGCTGGCCCGGGCCTTGGAGGCGGGCAGGCCAGTCGATGCGCCGGCGGGCGGAATCGCCGCCGATTCGCTGGCGCCCCGGCAAGTCGGAGAACTCATGTTCCCCATCGCGCAACAGTACGTCGAGCGCGTAGTGCTGGTTCCCGATGAGGCCATTCAGGCGGCTCAGGAAGCGCTCTGGAGCGTGCTGCGTATAGCGGCCGAACCGGGAGGCGCGGCGGCCATGGCGGCGCTGCTCTCGGGTCGCTACCAGCCACAACCGGGCGAGCGCGTGGGCGTGCTGATCTGCGGCGGCAATACCACCGCGGTGAAGTTCAAGGGTTGACGCGCTAAGGGCCTGTCACGAAATAACCTGTTCACTCGCTGGCAACCGCTCCCTCACGGTCGAAACTCTGAGACCGGAGCGGCGCCGCGACCGCCAGAAGCCGTGAAAGAATCCCCCGCACAAAGGCGAGACGGCAGTTCGTGGCGTGCGCACTCGTGCGCGCCGCCACGTCGGCGCACCAATTGATTCACGGATTCTCAGGGAGCGGTTGGCACGGTCGTTCCAGAACGAGCCCTAAGGGTTGATCCGCTTGAGCGGAAACCGCACGAAGCGAATCTTCTGCCGGCGCCAGGTGTAGGTAATCAACAGGTCGCCATCGGAGGCCTGAATCATGGCTGGGTAGGAGTATTCACCGGGGTCGGTTTCCAACTGGTGGAACGTCTTCCAGGTGTCGCCATCGCGGCTCACGGCCAGTTCCAGCGGCGTGCGGCCGGAGGTGACCGGGTTGTAGATCATCACCTGCCGCCCGTCGCGCAGGCGTACGGCATCGATGCCGGAATTGGGATTGGGCAGCGAAGTGGCTTTCACCTCCGACCAGGTGAGTCCGTTGTCGTAGGAATCCGACTGGCAGATGCGGCCGATGGCGGGAGTAGAGCGGGCGTACAGCCGGATATGTTTGCCGCCCATGTCGATGAGAGAGGGCTGGATGATGCCATATGCCTTACCTGGGACTAGCGGCGCAGTGGCCAACCCGGGGCCGGCGGCGATGGGGCCGATGCGCGTCCACGCCTTGCCGTTGTCGGTACTGCGCTCGATCCAGCAGGCCCACGTGCCATAGCTCTCCACCGAGGTGCCGCTCAGAATGGTCTTGTCCGCCAGCACCAGCGGTTTGGCGCGGATGGGCCCGTAGAGACCAGCGGGCAGGTGCTCGGGCGCGGTCCAGGTGAGCCCTTCGTCGCGGCTGAAGAAGCGGCCCGCCGACCAGATGCCGGGGCTGGTGCCGAACTTGTAATAGAGCCACAGGATGCCGTCGGCGGAGTGAAACAGCACGGGATTGTAGGCGGCGACGTCCGGTTCTTTGACGGCTTGACGGGGCGCCGACCATCCAGAGGCCGTGCGGCGGGAGATCCAAATGCCGACATCGGGCGCACCTTCCTTGGTGCCGCCGAACCAGGCGGCCAGCAGATCGCCGTTGGCCAACTCGACTACTGTGGACGCATGGCATGATGGAGTGGGCATGTTGTCGGCAACAAATTCCACGGTCTGCGCGGAGAGCGCCGCAACGGACGCCAGGGCGAGTATCGACAAGATTCGAAGCTTGTGCATTTGTGACTCTAGTCCAATGATAACAAACGGGGACTGGCGCGGGATGGCTGCATGAGTCGCTGTGTTCATCGGTGTTCTTCCATGGCCATTTCCATTCTTGTTTCGGTCGCGGCTGAAACACCAACACCCACAATTCTGGAGCCTCTCGGATACTCTCTATCAAAAGGCTATACCCTATTGATTCTGGCTATGTCCATAGGGCATAATCTATATAGCCAAAGGACTATAATAGGCTACATCCTATGGAACGAGCCAAACTCGCGGCGCATTCCCGCTCCCGTCTCGATGAACGTCTCCAGGAGTTGACGCCGGTCGCGCGCTACGCTCCGCCGCTCCGCGGATGGATCAAGGCTATCCGCGAGTCGCTCGGCATGTCCACGGCGCAGATGGCCAAGAGATTAGGGATCAAGCAGCCCTCGGTGGTCGCCATCGAGCAATCCGAGGTGAAGGGAAGGATTGAGCTGGCGACCTTGCGGCGCGCGGCCGAAGCGCTGGATTGCACGCTGGTCTATGCGCTGGTGCCCAACCGGCCGCTGGAGGCCATGGTCCGCGACCAGGCGCGCGCCTTCGCCCGCCGTTGCTTCGGGGCGGTCGAGCGGTCGATCCTATTGGAAGACCACAAGGTGACGCCGAAGGACGCCGAAGCGCGCCTGGACGAACTGGTACGCGCCACCAATCCGCAGCGCTTCTGGCGGTAGGCCGCTTGTCTCACGGGTGGAAACGCCGTAAGTTGTGGCGTACGCACTCGTGCGCAATGCCACTTAGGGCCGACGCAAAAACAACTTCGCAGATTGGGTGAGATCGTGTAGTTCCATTTCGGCAGCACGTCGTGCGGCATCAGGCGGAGCGATTGGAGTTGTTCGGGCGTTGGTTCGGTGCCGGTGGGATAGTGCCGACGGTCGAGGTGAGCGGTAACTGACAGGCCGGTGCGAGTTCTGGTGGAGCGAATGAACCTCAGGATCTTCTGATAGCTGTCGAGTGGTTCGCCGGCCCAGTTCTTGGAGATCTCGGAAAAGAGGCGGTGCTCAATGGGGTTCCATTTGGAAGCGCCCGTCGGGTAGTGGGCAACGGTGAGCGTCAGATGGAGCGAATCGGCCAGTTGAGACTGGAGTTCGGTTTTCCAGGCGCGGCGACGAGAACCGTTGCTGCCGCCGCTGTCGCTCAGAATGAGGAGTTGCCGGGAGCGTGGATAGCGGTCCGATCCCTCTTGGCGCCACCAATGCGCGATGGCATGGGCGGCAAAGGCGGAGGTGTCGTGCGAGACGCCCACCACGACCGATCCTCGATTCGCGAGCAGATCATAGATACCGTAAGGGATGGCGACGCCGGTCGAGTCGGAGCGGAAGTCGTGGTCGTTGACCAGGCGGGGCGACAGATCCCAACGCGAGCCGGCATTCTTGAAGTTGCCCACCAGTTCGCGCTTCTTGGTATCGACGCTGATGATGGGCAGACCGCGGCGCTGGAAGCGCTGCCGAAGATCCCCGAGGTAGAGGAACTGATCGTTGCGATCGGGACTGTGGTTCGGGGAGAGTTCCTTGTGATTGACCCGTAGCGAATACCCCATTTTGTGGAGGAGTCGGGCGACGGTGTTGGGACTAACGATGACGCCGAAGTCGGCCAGGGTCATGGCGATCTTGTCTGTAGTTCTGCGAGACCACTTCAGTCCGGTGATGGGATCGCCGGCGGTGTCGTGTTCGAGCAGAAACTCGATCAGGGTAACGATGTCGGCGGTTTTTTTTCGACCGGTTTGCGTCCACCACCGGAACGACGAATGCGGCCGGTAGTTACCTGCTGATCGAGCAGTTGCTGCCGACCGCGGGCGACGGTGTGCGGATCCAGGGCGAGGAATTCGGCCAGAACCGTATCGCCGCCATGCCCCAGCGTCATCGATTCCAGACCAGCGAACAAGCGCCGCTGCTGCTCGTCGAGCAGGCTGTAGAAGAGCAAAATGGCGGCTTTGAGCTCATCGGGCGACACCTGGAGAGCGGAGGCATTGGCCACCAGAGGAACCGACTGCGCGGTTTGCCTGGAGCGAAGTTGATCCCGAGCTTGCCGGCTATCGGCGGAGGTGTACAAGAAACGCCCGGCAACGTTTGAGCGGCGCAACCGTCCCGCACGCACGAGATCGTAAAGAGGATCCTGGACGTCGGCGTGGAGCGTGTCGGCCAACTCGTCGGCAAACCAGCCACGTAGTGACTGACTGACAGAAGATTCTACGGTGGCCACCAGCGTGCCGTAGCGGGAGAACCAAACCGCCTCATGGGACCACAGTCCTGCGTCGTCGAAGCGGGCGGTTTCGCGAAGGGCATAGTAACGGCCGCGATGGGTATAGCTGGACAAGTAGTCCAGGAGCTTCAGCTTGCGAAAGACGGTGAGGTCCGTGGTGGTGCCGAGAACGGCTTTGAGCTCGGGCAAGGTGGCAATTTTGCGACGCAGCAGATGCTTGCGAAGGGCGTGGGGATCAAAGGTGAGCGGCCTCATAATGTTATAGTTCCGACTAGCTGGATCTTTCATTCGGAACTATAACACAATTGCCGACATGCAGGGAGCCCACCCATAGGCACACCAGACCATACTGTTTACGATAGTGGGAAGCGATCAGGGTTTCGGCGGCAGCGGCACGAAGGACGCTCAGTCATGATGCTATTCCGACTCTCAGCGCGTACTTGTTTTTGCGTCAGCCCTTAGTCTTCCCAATATCGGAAATGCTGCGGAATTTGTGGGGCAGGTTGAAAACCTGCCCCACAAAGGACTGCAATCAATACCGGTGTCCGGTTGTGGGATAACCAAGTGGCGCGCATGAGTGCGCACTCGACGAACCGCCGTCTTACCCCAGTGCGGGGAATCTTTTCACAGCTTCCGAGGGAGCGGTTGGCGCGGCTATTTCCGAACGGGCGCCAAGTGCCGACTGTGCGGTTTGAAACTGTTTCGTCATCGTCTGTTCATTCGCCGTAAACAGACCGTTGGTAGGCTCGTGACTACTCACCATGACTCGCACTACCTGTGTATCCCTAGTTCTACTCGTGTCTGCCTGCGCTCTGCTGGCGCAAAATGAAACGGCCGTTCTCTCGGGACGTGTCACCGATCCTTCGGGGCTGGGCGTGCCCAACGCACGTATCCGACTGACGCGCCAGTCTACGGGGGCCACTCGCGAAACGCCATCGTCGAGCCAGGGAGAGTACCGCATCGACCTGCTCGATCCAGGCGATTATTCTATCCTGGTGACCGTTCCGGGGTTCAAGAAGTTCGAGGATTCCAAGATCCACCTGCAAGTGGCCCAGGTCTCGGAATTCGACATTCCCCTGACGGTGGGCGCCACCAGCGACACGGTCAAGGTGGAATCCGAAGTCTCACCGCTGGAGACCGGGACGGTGGCGCAGGGCACCGTCATCAGCCAGGAGAAAGTGCAGGCGCTGCCCTTGAACGGGCGCCAGTTTCTGCAGTTGGCGCTGCTTTCGCCGGCCGTGAATTCGGGTGGCATCGCGGTGCAGCAGAACGCGCTGCGGCAAGGCGAAGTGGGCGGACTGAGCGTCGCCGGCACGCGCACCAACGATTCGGCGTATCTGCTGGACGGCGTGATCGACACCGATTCCGATTACAACGCGCTGAACTACGTCCCGATTGTGGATGCCATCGCCGAGTTTCAGGTGCAGGTGGCGCAGTACAGCGCGGAGTACGGGCGCGCGTCCGGTGGACAGATCAACGTGCTTACGCAATCCGGCGGCAACCAGTGGCACGCCTCCGCCTGGGAATTTCTGCGCAACAACCGGCTGGACGCCCGTCCTTTCAATCTCACTACGCAGAGCGATGTGCCGGAGTTCCGGCGCAACCAGTTCGGAGCGCTGATCGGCGGGCCCATCCTCAAGAACCGGTTGTTCGGCTTCTTCAGCTACGAAGGCTTGCGCACGCGCCAGGCCGCGGCCAACCTGACCACCATTTCGGTGCCCGACACATTGCAGCGCAGTGGCAACTTCTCGGAAGAAATCGCCACTACCGCGATCTACGATCCCACCGTGGCGGCGGGTACGGCACGCAGTCCTTTCCCGGGCAACATCATTCCGGCCACGCGCATCAACCCTTCGGTATCGGCGGCCATGCAGATACTGCCGCTTCCCAACCAGGCGGGCGGTCTCTACGCCAATTCGACGGAGGTGCTGCTTCAGACCAACGACAATTACTCCGGCCGCGTGGATTACCAGATCAGCGACAAGCTACATCTCTTCACGCGCTATTCGGGCGCCACCGAGGATGCCTCGATTCCGGTGGTGCTTCCCGGCCGGGCCAACCTGGATAATGCCGTGCCCCGCAACGTCGCCGTGGGTTTCACGCAGGTAATTTCCGCCAACAAAGTGAACGATATCCGGCTGGGCTTCAGCCGCCTCAACTTTCTGTACGGGCTTCCCGAGCTGAATTTCGCGGTCAACGGCCAGAGCACGCAACTGCCGAATTTCCTGGTGGGCACGTTGAATTTCGGCGGCGCGGGTCCCTACAACGCCACCGGCCAGGGCGGCATCGCGCAGTCCCGCGACAACGTCTATCAAATTTGGGACGTGTTTGCGTGGCAGAAGGGCCGCCATTCCATCAAGCTCGGCGGCGAGTTCGACGCGTTTCAGTATGTCCGCTTCGAATACGCCGACCCGCTGGGCTCTCTCACCTTCACCAGCGGCTACACCAACGCCACCGCCGCCGCGCCGAAATCCACCGATCATAGCGGCGATGCCCTGGCCACGGCCCTGCTCGGTCTGCCCAGCGCCGCCACGCGCACGCTCGGCCCCAACCGCATCGACGGGCGGCAGAAGAATTATGCGGGATTCGTGCAGGACGATATCCGGCTGGCTTCGAATCTGACCGTGAATGCCGGCCTGCGATACGAGGTTTCGCCCCCGCTGCAAGACATTCGCAACCAGTTGGCGAGCATCGATTTCAGTACCGCGCCTTCGCCCGCCGTGATTTTCGCCAATGGCCAGCAAGGCGTTTATAGCCCCACTTTGTTCGTCTGCGGCAAAGACGGCTACGCAGCCGGCTGCGCCAGCACCAACTGGCACAATTTCAGCCCGCGGATGGGCCTGGCGTGGTCTGTGGATTCGAAGACCGTCGTCCGCGCCGGCGCCGGCCTGTACTATGGCACGCAGGACGATAACACGCTGCTGAAGTTGGCGCAGTCGCTCCCCACCACCTACGCGCAGACGCTCACGTTCAACGCCTACGTTCCTCAAAACCCGGGGCTGAATGTTTTTACGTCCGCCATTGTGGGCACGCAGGCGGTTCAGGCGGCGGCGCTCGATCTGCACCAGGGCACTCCATATTCGCCGCAGTGGAGTTTCAATGTGCAGCGCTCGCTCACGCCGCACACGTCGCTGGAGATTGGCTATCTGGGGACCGCCGGCATCCACATGGAGCAGAATGTTCAGGTGAACAACTCCATGCCCGGAGCGGCGGTCAAACGGCCGTATTACGGTTTGCAGTTGTCGCCCGCGGTGCAGTCGGAATTGGCATTCCCCATGAGCGCCTCCACCGTGCCGGTGACCACCATCAACTACTTCCCGCACTCGGCGCAGAGCAATTATCACGCGTTGACCGCCCGTTTGGAACGCCGCTTCGTGGCAGGCTTCTCGCTGCTGAGCTCGTTCACCTGGTCGAAGGCCATTACCAACGCGCCGCAGTATCGCAATGCCGGAGGGATCACCGGCGACGAAAACTCTCCGCCGCAAAACTCCTTCAATCTGGCGGCCGACCGCAGCCTGGCCTACTTCAACGCCAAGTTTCGCTGGGTGACCAGCGGCGTCTACGCGTTGCCATTCGGCAAGGATCATCGCATGGCGGCGACCGGCGCGCCGGCGGCCATCCTGGGCGGTTGGCAGCTTTCCGCCGTACTGCAACTGCAGAGCGGATTCCCGTACACCATCGACTATAAGGGCGACCCCATCAACATCGGCGGCGGCAGCGGCGGCATCCTGGTGCGGCCCAACTACGTGCTCGGTTCCAACGGCGCGCCGGTCGATCCGAACCTTTCCTCCAGCCAGAGATCGACGGCGCGGTGGTTCAATACTTCCGCCTTCGTGCAGCCGGTTTATGCCTTCGGAAACGTGGGGCGCAACACCATGGTCGGCGACGGTCTCGGCAACCTGGATGCGACGGTCGCGCGCGCATTTCGCATTGCGGAGCGCGCCACGCTGCAATTCCGCGCGGAGTTCTTCAACCTGGCGAATCATTCGAACTACAACCTGATCGGGCGGATTGTGAACGACCCCACGTTCGGAATCGTGCAGAACCAGCTCTCGCCCCGACAGATTCAGTTTGCCGTGAAAATGAGCTTCTGAACGGGCGGCACTGCGAACCGAGCACCGCCTCCCAAGTGCCTCTTGCCAGCGTGACATCAAAGTGATATCATTTTGATGTCATCAGGAGGCACCATGAAGGAAAAGGAGATCCAAGGCGTATCGGGGTGGCTGGCTGTGTTTCTCGGCATCGCCATGGTCGTCGCCCTCACGCTTCAATTGATCCGCAGCATCGATGTCGTCGATGTCGCGTGGATTGTGGCTTGCAGCCTCGCGTTGCCGCTCTGCATATTCGGCTTCGCCGGCTTGACGGTGGTCAATCCCAACGAAGCCAAAGTCATCCAGTTGTTCGGCGTGTACAAGGGCACCATCCGGCGGCAGGGGTTCTGGTGGGTCAACCCGCTGACCTCGCGGCGGCGCGTTACGCTGCGCGTGCGTAACTTCGAAAGCAGCAAGCTGAAGGTCAACGATCACGACGGCAACCCCATCGAGATCGCCGCCGTAGTGGTCTGGCGGGTGGTGGATACCGCGGAAGCCATTTTCCAGGTCAACGATTACGAGAATTTCCTGCACGTGCAAAGCGAATCGGCGGTGCGCGTGCTGGCCACCACCTATCCGTACGATGCCCATGAGGAAGGGCAGATCGCGCTCCGCATCTCGGCCGCCGAGGTGGCGCACAAACTGCGCGAGGAGATTCAGGAGCGGTTGTCGCAAGCCGGCATCGAGGTGATTGAGGCGCGCATCAGCCACTTGGCATACGCGCCGGAAATCGCCAGCGCCATGCTGCGCCGCCAGCAGGCCAATGCCATCATCGCCGCGCGGCAGAGGATTGTCGAAGGCGCCGTGAGTATGGTGGAAATGGCGCTGGAGCAGTTGAGCGCCCGCCACGTAGTGGAACTCGACGAAGAGCGCAAGGCCGCCATGGTCAGCAATCTGCTGGTGGTGCTGTGCGGCGATCGCGACCCGCAACCGGTAGTGAACGCCGGCACGCTCTACCAGTAGCCGGAGCGAGGGGAGATGGCGCAACGCAAAGCATTTCTGCTACGGTTGGACCCGGTTACCCACGAAGCTCTGCAACGTTGGGCCGATGCCGACCTGCGCAGTCTCAACTCGCAGATCGAGTTTCTGCTGCGCCGCGCGCTTCAGGACGCCGGCCGGTTGAAGCCCGCCGGCCACTCGCCCGGCCCGAACGAGGAGTGACATATGGCAGACTCTCAAAACCTATCCAAACTGTGGGAAGGCTGGGCGCCTCCCGAAGGGCTCAACCGTTCCTGGCCGCGCCCGGTCAGTTTGACCGGATCCGGCATCGTACTGTTCGTGGTAGCGGCACTGTTGGCCATGGGCGGTGTGGTCGGCGGAGCCCTGCTCGCCCGGCAGGGCCGCCGCCAGGAAGCCGAGGCGCGCCGCATGCTGGCGGAGGGCCAAGTCACCGAGGGCGTGGTCACGCGCCTCTGGCGCACGGGTGGGAAATCGGACGAGCACCGCGTAGCTTATCGATTTACCGTGGACGGCCGCGACCATAGCGGCCGCGCGACCATCCGCAGCGCGTACTGGAAGAGCCTGCGGGTGGGGTCGCCGATACCGGTTCGCTACCTGCCATCGGGCGCCGGCCACAACTATCCAAACCAGAATCCGCCGCGTCCGGTGCCCCCGTGGCTGCCCCTGTTACTGGGAGCGATTGGAGTGGGGATCGGCGGACTGCTGCCGCTCACCGTGCGGCGCCAGCGCCATCTGCTGGCCGACGGACGCCCCGCGCCCGCTGTGGTAACGCGATACAGCCGGATGCAAACCGAGCACGGCGCGCAGAATATGATCTACTACGAGTTTGCGCTGCTCGGCGGCGGCACATGCAAAGGCCGCGCTTCGACCAGCCGCAGGCTGCCGGTAGGTTCGGTGATCTGCGTCCTGTACGATCCCGACAACCCGCGCCGCAGCGCGCCGTATCCCATGTGCCTGGTGAAACTGGCCGCTCTTTAAAGAAAGAGGATCGCTATGGATTCATCGAACCTGTCGAAACTGCTGGAAGGCTGGACGCCTCCCGAAGGGCTTGAGCGTTCCTGGCCGCGGCCGGTCCGTCTGAGCGTCAGAGGTATCCTGCTATTTGTGCTGACCGGACTGATTGGCGCGGGTGGTTTGGTGGAAGCGGTCATTCTCGCCCATGAAGGCCGCCGCCAGGAGGCCGAAGCGCGCTTGATGGCCGCGCAGGCCCAGGACACCGAGGGTGCGGTCACGCGCCTCTGGGGTACGGGAGGGAAATCCGAGGAATATCGCGTCGCCTATCGATTCACCGTGAACGACCGGGAGTTTCAGGGCCGCGCGGCCATCGCGAGCCGTCACTGGAAGAGCCTGGAAGTCGGGTCGCCTCTTCCGGTTCGCTATTGGCCTTCCGATCCGGCGCACAACTACCCGCGCGAGGATCCGCCGGATACCATACCGGTGTGGTTGCCCTTTGTAGTCGGCTTCTTCGCCGTCGCGGCGAGCCTGGTGCTGCCCTTCAAGGTGCACCGCGAACGCCATCTTCTGGCCGACGGACGCCCCGCGCCCGCCTTGGTGACACGCCTGCGCAAAGTGCGTTCGCGGCACGGAGCGCGGAACATCGTCTACTACGAATTCCCGCTGATCGGCGGGGGAGCGTGCCAGGGACATTACAACGTCGGGCGAAAGTCGATGCCCGAAGGCTCGGCGATCTGCGTACTGTACGATCCGGACAATCCGCGGCGCAGCGCTCCGTATCCCATGTGCCTGGTGAAGCTGGTTACTTCTTAACCTTGAGCATTTCGCGCGCGCAGCTATACCCAGGGGCGGCGCAGCCGCAGAACTGCTATCGGGTTGCCGACTCCGCCCGGCCGTGACTGGGTGTCGCGCACGCCTGACCGGCTACCGCGCGTGGCGGGGGAGCGGCACTTGCCGTGGGGGAAGCCATCGCACCCGGGTCCCGGCTGAGCTGCCCAATCAGGGTGCGGAGTTGCTCCGGGCCGACCACCTGGACCTGTTGACCGTTGAGAAATACCGTCGGCGTCGAACTCAAACCGTTCCGGGCCGCAAACGCCATGTCCGCGTCGATTCTCTTTGCCGTTCTCCCCTCCGCGATACAGCTTTTGAACTTTGCGCCATCGAACCGGGAAGACCTCCGAGTCTCTTCCACGACCCGTTGTTGCAGGGTGTCGCCGGTCAATTCCCGCTGGTGCTCGAAGAGGAAGTCGTGGACCCTCCAGAAGTGCTCATTGCCCTGCTCCTGCGCGCAGGCAGCGGCCTCCGCCGCCGGGCGCGCCCAGGCGTGCATCGCCAGCGGCAGAAAGCGATAGACCACGCGCACACGGCCAGACGCGACGGGCAACACCTCCCGCTTGAGCATATCGGCCAGTCGCGCACACCAGGGGCACTGAAAGTCGGAAAACACTACGAGGGTCACCGGGGCGTTCGCGGGCCCCAGCGCGGGAGAACCCCCGTTCGTCAAGCCGGTCGTAAGTGTGCGGTGCTTCCGCAGTTCTTCGGCTATCGGATCCACCTGCGAATCCATAATTTCCCGACTTAGAAATCGGAAATCGGGCGAAGCGACCAACTCCACGCGAAAGGCCGACAGTTCGCGCGGAGCCTGAAAGACGAGCCTGTCATAGCAACTCGATCCTACTCGCGACACTTCGCTAACATCTAAGGGAACACCTGCCGCCACCCTGAACTTCTTCTGTACGTAGTCCACCAACTTTGCCTTCGCGGCGCTGTCAAACGGAGCGCACTTGGTCTGAGCGCGTGTTCCGCACCCAGCCAGAAGGACGGCCCCCACGGCGGCGAGGGAGATCGGCAGTGTATCCATATCGTGATATCCGTACGGAGCCTGTTAGTGTTGTGTAAGAAGAAGGACGTCGAAAATGGCCGCCACCGCCTGGCCGTTCACCGGCTTCTCCCAGACGATCTGCCCGCGGAACCGGAATAGATTCCCGTAAGCGTCCTTCCATTTCGAGTCGGTGTACTGCACGGAAATTGCCTTCACGCCCGCCTGTTTCAACGTAAGAAGCTCGCTTGGTTGGGAGACCCCGTCGTGGTTCTTGTCCACCCAGATCCTAAGTTTGGAGAATACCGTGTCTTTTTCGGTGATCCACCCGTCGCGGTCTCCGCCGTTGGCAGGCTGGTCGTACACGGCAAGGGCCTTGAAGCCGTTCTTGGCAACCCGGCCACCCGGTTGCGGAGAAGAGTTGCTGAATAACTCGGCGCTGTTGTCAATGATCCCGTTGCCGTTGCGGTCGAGTACCAGGAAACCGACGTCCGAGTGGGCCGCAGTCCAAGCCGTCCGAACCTTCTTGCCGTCGGCGTGCATGTCGAAGAGAACTCCGTGCTGGACGTCGGTCATGGGGAATCCCTTGCCGGACAGGTCGATCACCAGCGGATCTTCGGGCTCTTCCGCGCACTGGCAGTTTTCGTCGCAGCCGTTAGCACAGCCCCCCCCCACGCAGTAGGCCACCTCCCCGCAAGAAGGATTATTGCTGCCGCCGTCCCCGCCGTCGCCCCCGGACTGGCAGCATCCACCGCTGCAGTAGTTTCCGTCGTAGACACAATCGCTATCGACGGTGCAGGAGCCGATCGGGCAGCCGCCACCACAGGGATCGTTGCAGGAGCATCCTCCGTCGTTGGGGTACGAGGTCCCACAAATCCCGCAACTCTCGCCGCAACCGCCGCCGGCGCCGTTGCCAGAGGGGCAGATCCAAACAAACGTCAAGTCGTCACCGAGCTTGCAAGTGGGGTCCACGCCGCCTGGGCAAGACGGCTTTTGGGAGGGGTCGCACAAGGTGTTCGCGCAGCAGTTGCCCTGACACGTCTGGCCCGCTGTCTGACAGTCTAAGTCGTGGTGACAGGGCGCGCCCCCCAGGACGCAGACGGTGTCCACGCATTCCCAGGTAGAGGTGCTGCAGTTTTGCGAAATTTCGCACGAGTCGTTGCTCGTACAACCCTTAGACTGGCAGGTCCACCGGGCGCCACAGGCTGCATTGTTGCCGCTGCTGTCCGGCTGGCAGCAGAATTGGCTCTGGTTGTTGCAGTCGGGATCGGTCTGGCACTGCTTGGCCACGCACGAGCCGCCGCTGCAGTACATGGAGGACGATCCGCACCCCGCGTCATTCGTACAACTGGTGCAGCTATTGCAAGCCATGACATTGCAACTTGAGGCCGAACAGTTCGCCCCGGAGCAGCCATTTGCGCCCGTCTGTTGGGAACCTCCGCACTGCCCCCCTCTGGTGTCGGTCATGACCTGCTTAAATCCGCCCGTGCACCCATCGCCGGCGCAGGTCCCATCAATCGGGTTCTGTATCGTATTTTGGCCTGAACATTCGTAGGAACTGCACGCGGCCTGGGCGTAAACCGTACGCTCGATCAGTGACACCAGCTTACCGAAGAGCCCGCCGCGACGAGTGCCGGCGCACCGCCGCTCGTCCCTGGCGGCTTTCAGCGCACGAGCTGCGTCCCATCTCGGGTTCGGCGGCATCCCCGCGAAGAGACCCGGCAGACGGCGGCGATCAGTGGAAACGATTATCGTTTGCCGGACGTGCCGCGCCCTGAGACGTCTCAGAAAATCGCTGTGGTATCCGAGGGCGGCCACCAGGCAGGCCACCAATCCGATCAGCGCAATTGTGTGTTTGTGCCGCATGATTACATAACTCTCCCCAAGTCACAACCTGGCCCAAAACTAAAACTCGAAAGCGCCGCCGCTCAGTGGCTGCTGGCGGCTGCCGGGCTCTCGGCCCAGTTGAACCACCGGAGGTTGCCGCCGGGAAACTTCAGTGGATGTGTGACTAGAGTGAGCCCGTCAAATCCGAGGATATAATCCCAGCCGTTGGCGGTGTCGGCGGGCACCGCGACGGGATTCCAGGTATGCCTGGCGCGATCCAGCTCAAGCGGGGCAAGCAGCGGGCCGGTCTCTCTCCCGCCAACCAAAACGTCGTTCGCAGAGCTGAGCGCAATGCCGCCTACCGAGTGGCTGTCCCAGATTCCATTCGGGCAGTTGTAACGGCCTATCTCGACCGCGCTGAAAGAAAACTCAATGTACTCGCAGCCGTGGGTGAGCCAGCCGACCCGGTCGGGCGAGGCCCTAAGATAGGACCCGCTGGCGACCTCAGCCAGGCCGTTGTATCCTCGGGCCTTAACATCCACCGTCGCGATCATTCGGCCCGACGGCTCATAGTGTCGAAGCACGTTGGGGGTAAGATTGTCCGTGGTATCCCCAACCTTCACGGGTCCGACGGCCCAGATGGTGCCGTCCGGCACCAGGGCCACCATATACGGGCAGAAGGGCCATGTCCTGGTGACAATCTGCCGTTTCCGGTCGGGAGAGATCCAGGCTATGAACGAAGCGATGCGCGAATCGTTGCTCAGCGCGTATCCAGCGACCGCCAAAGCCCCATCCGAACCGGAGGCGATGTCGTCAACTGCGATAAAGCCGGCCCCCGCGAGTTCGAATGCGATCTCATCGCGCCGGCCCTGCCGGTCCACGGTCCACAAAAGTGGTCCGTTCGACCGGCATTGATCGCACCCAACGAGCAGGCTGCCATTCCAGCGTGGGACGTGGTCGAGGGGCGGTCCTGGGATCCAGACCTCACCCCCATGGACCAGCGCCCTGCGCTGCGCCGGGGTTTGTCCCGAGAGCGCGCAAGCTATAAGGAGCAGACCGACAAATAGCCGACGTTTCATCTGGGGTCCTCCAGGGGCACTAGGGACGACGACTGGTCCCATTCAGGCCGCAACGCACCTACGCGCAGCCCGCTACCGGCTGGGCGCTGGCAGCCCGGCACCGGTAAGTAAAGCCTCTTGCCGGTAAGTAAAGCCTCTTGCCGGTAAGTAAAGCCTCTTGCCGGTAAGTAAAGTCTCTTGCCGGTAAGTAAAGTCTCTTGCCGGTAAGTAAAGCCTCTTGCCGGTAATAATGGCAGGCCCACAATCAGATGTCAAGTACCATTTCTTAAATATTTCGATGTCGGCCCGCCGTCGGGTATTCTATCGGGTTTATACCCGATCCGCGCCGCTCAAAGCTGCGGCAGTTGCGAATTTCCGGGCTTCACTTGATCTTAAGCATTTCGCGCGCGCAGTTATACCCCGGCGCGCCCATCACGCCGCCGCCGGGGTGCGCGCCCGATCCGCACAGATACAGGCCGCGGACGGGCGTGCGGTAGCGGGCATAGCCGGCCAGCGGGCGCATGGCGAACATCTGGTCGAGCGACATCTCGCCGTGGAAGATGTTACCGCCGGTGATGCCGAAGCGCCGTTCCAGGTCGAGCGGAGTTAGTACTTGCCGGTGATCCACGACCGACCGGATGTTAGGCGCGTACTCCTCGATCAACGAAATTACGCGGTCGCCGAAAGGTTCGCGCAATTGGTCCCAGTTACTCTCGCTTAGCGTGTACGGAGCGTATTGCAGGAAGATACCCATGATGTGCTTGCCCTTGGGGGCGAGCGAAGGGTCGTACATAGTGGGCACGGTCAGTTCCAGCAAAGGGCGCTCCGAAGGCCGGCCGTACTTGGCGTCGTCCCAGGCGCGCTCCACGTAGTCGATGTCGGGACAGATGTGCATGGTGGCGCGGTGGTGCGGGCCGGGCGCGCCGGGATACGCCTTGAACTCGGGCAGACCGTTGAGCGCCAGGTTGATTTTGCAACTGGTGCCCTCGGTGCGGAAATGGCGGATGGCGTTGACGAAGTCGGAGGGCAGCTCGCGGCCGTCCACAAGCTGCAGAAACGTCGCCTTGGGGTCCAGGTTGGATGCTACGGCGCGGGCTTCCACCTCGTCTCCATTGTCGAGCGCCACCCCCGCGGCGCGCCCTCCGCGCACCAGGATCCGCGCCACCGGCGAGTGCGTGCGGATCTCCACTCCACTGGCGCGCGCCGATGCGGCAATGGCTTCCGATACCGCGCCCATGCCTCCGCGCACGAATCCCCAGAGTCCGCGGTGGCCGCCCACGCCGCCCATGCAATGGTGCAGCAGGATGTAGGCCGTGCCCGGCGAGCGTGGACCGCCGTTGGCTCCGATCACGCCATCGGTGGCCAGCGTCACCTTCACCTGCGCGCTCTCGAACCACTCGTCCAGAAACTCGGCGGCGCTTTGCGTGAAGATCTTGACCAGCGCCACCATGTCGCGCGGGCTCAAGCCGCGCAGGCGGCCCACCAACTTCAGGTAGTCGAGATAATCGCCGATGCCTTTGGGCGGGAAAGCCGGCGGGGTGGTTAGCAGCAGGCCTTCCACCACTTGCGAGATGCGCTCGATCAGGTCTTCGTAGGCGGGGTAGACTTCGGCATCGTGCCGCGAAAATTTGGCAATCTCGGCCAGCGTCTTGCCGCGGTCCTGCCACATGAAGAAGTGGCGGCCGTCTGGGAAAGCCGAGAAGAACGCGGGATCCTTGGCGTCCACGTGGTACCCATGGCGCTCCAGTTCGAGCTCGCGCACGATGCGTTCCGGCAGCAGGCTGGTGAGATAGGCCGCGGTGGACACGCGGTATCCGGGCCAGACTTCTTCGGTCACCGAACAGCCGCCCACCAGTTCGCGGCGTTCCAGCACGATGACTTTGCGGCCGGCGCGGGCCAGGTAGGCGGCCGCGACAAGCCCGTTGTGTCCGCCGCCGACGATCGCTACATCATACTTGGATTCGCTCATGGCGCGCCGCCTGTCTTATGTGGGGCAGGTTGGCAACCTGCGGCCGAGTGGCACTCGGCCTGGGCGCCATTGGCACTCTGGTCGGCAGGCCGAGTGCCATTCGGCCGCAGGATACCATCCTGCCCCACATAAGTCCTCACGACTTCTCTTACCGTTTGCGGAACGCTACTACCGAAAGCGGCGGCAGCGTCACCGAGATGCTGTTCGGGTGGTTGTGCCGCGGCGTGGGCCGCGATGAGACCAGCCCTCCGTTTCCGATGTTGGAGCCGCCGAACAGCTCCGAATCGGTATTCAGAATCTCTTCGTAGAACCCGGCCTCGGGCACGCCGAATTCGTACTTGTAGCGCGGAACCGGGGTGAAGTTACAGCAGATCAGGATGGCGTCCTTGGGATCTTCGGCGCGCCGCAGGAAGGCGATGATGGAGTTTTCCCAGTCGTGGAAATCCACCCATTCGAAGCCTTCGTAATGGAAGTCCACCTGGTAGAGCGCGGGATTGGCGCGGTACAGGCGATTCAGTTCGCGCATCAGCGTCTGCAGCTTGCGGTGCGGCTCGAACTCCAGCAACTCCCAGCGGATGCCGGCGTTGTGATTCCACTCCTCGCGCTGGCCGATTTCCTGGCCCATGAATAGCAGTTTCTTGCCGGGGTGGGCCCACATGTAGGCCAGGAAGGCGCGCACATTGGCAAACTGGCGCCACTCGTCGCCTGGCATCTTGTTCAGCAGCGACCCTTTGCCATGCACCACTTCGTCGTGCGAAATGGGCAGGACAAAGTTCTCGGTGAAGGCGTAGAGCAGGCTGAAGGTGATGTTGTTGTGATGGAACTTGCGGAAGATGGGGTCGTTTTCGAAGTACGCCAGCATGTCGTGCATCCACCCCATGTTCCACTTCATGGTGAATCCCAGCCCGCCCAGGTACACGGGTTTCGATACGCCGGGAAATGCGGTGGATTCCTCGGCGATGGTGACGGCCCCCGGAACCTGGTGGGCCAGTTCGTTGAAGCGGCGCAGGAAGTCGATGGCCTCCAGATTTTCGTTGCCGCCGAACTGGTTGGGAATCCACTCGCCGGCCTTGCGCGAGTAGTCCAGGTACAGCATGGAGGCCACGGCGTCCACGCGCAGACCGTCGATGTGATACTCCTTGAGCCAGAACAAGGCGTTCGAGATCAGGAACGTGCGCACTTCGTTGCGGCCGTAATTGAAGACCAGCGTGCCCCACTCGCGCTGCTCGCCTTTGCGCGGGTCGGCGTGTTCGTAGAGCGCCGTGCCGTCGAAGAACGCCAGCCCGTGCGCGTCCTTGGGGAAATGCGCGGGCACCCAATCGACGATGACGCCGATCCCTGCCTGGTGGAAGCGGTCCACGAGGTCCTTGAAATCGTCGGGCGTGCCGAAGCGCGAGGTGGGCGCAAAGTACCCCACCACCTGGTAGCCCCACGATCCGGAGAAGGGATGCTCCATTACCGGCAGCATCTCCACGTGGGTATAGCCCATCTGCCGCACGTACTCCACCAGCTTTGCACCCATCTCGCGATACGTGAGCGGTTTCCCTTGCGGGCCGCGCATCCAGGATTCCAGGTGGACTTCGTAGATGGAAACCGGCGACTTCAACCAGTTGGTTTTGGCGCGCTGTTCCAGCCACGCGGCGTCGTTCCACTGGTAGCGGTTAATGTCCCAAACCACCGACGCCGATTTGGGCGGCGTCTCGCACAGGAAGCCGTACGGGTCCGCCTTGAGCTGCTGATATCCCGCCAGGCGCGACCGCACGTAATATTTGTAAGTGGCGCCCGCCGCCAGCCCGGGGAGGAATAGCTCCCATACGCCTCCGCTGCGCTTCCTCATGGGGTGCCGGCGCACGTCCCATTCGTTGAAATCGCCGGCCACGGTGACGTCCTCGGCGTTGGGCGCCCAGACTGCGAAGCGCACGCCCTTGACGCCCTCCGATTCCACCAGGTGCCCTCCAAAAGTGCGATAGGCTTCGTGCAGGGTGCCTTCGCCGTGGAGGTAGAGGTCGGCATCGGAAATCAGGGGACCGAAGCGGTACGGGTCTTCGATCTGCATTTCGCGCCCGTCCCACAGCTTGAGGTGGATGGTGTAACTTTCCTGGTTGCCGTCCAGCGAGACGCAGAAGAAGCCCTGCGCATGCAGCTTGGCCATGGGCGTGCGGCCGCGCGTGGTGGAGATTTCCGCGGATTCCGCCTGGGGAAGAAACGCGCGCACCTCCCAGCGCGGCTGTCCGCCTTTTTTTCTCGCCGCATGCGGGCCGAGGATGCGGAAGGCGTCACCGTGGTAGCCGCCGACTATCGCTTCAATCTCTTCAACGGTCATGAGAGTCTAATGTAGGATACTGGAAATCGCCGCGGCCGGCGAGACGTCTCCCCGGTCCGCCGTTCCAGCAGCCGCATAATCAAGTATGGCCGATTTTCCCCTGGACCTGCCGAAAGCCGAGCTACACCTCCATCTGGAAGGCTCCGTAGAGCCCGAAACGCTCCACGAATTGGACCCCGCCACGTCCGTCGAAGAGTTCCGCGCGCTCTACCGCTTCGCCGATTTCGACGCGTTTCTGAAGGCTTTTGGAGCCATCGGCAAGCGTTTGCGGACGCCTGCGGATTACGCCCTGGTGACGCGCCGTCTGCTCGACCGCCTGGCCTCGCAGAACGTCCGCTACGCCGAAATCATTCTGGCCGCCGGCGTGGTGCTGTGGAAGGAACAGGAGTTCGCCCCCATTTTCGACGCCGTATGCGAGGCCGCCGCCGGATCGCCGGTGCAGGTTCGCTGGATTCTCGACGCCGTGCGCCAATTCGGCCCCGAGCCGGCGCGCCGCGTAGCCGAGTTGGCGGTGGAGCGCATGGACCGCGGCGTGGTGGCGTTTGGCATCGGCGGCAGCGAAGAGCGCGGTCCCGCCTATTGGTTCGACGGCGCGTACGCCTTCGCCAAGGTTCACGGCCTGCATCTGACCGCCCACGCCGGCGAGAGCATGGGACCGGAATCGGTATGGGCCGCGCTGCGGATTGGCGCCGAACGCATCGGCCATGGCATCCGCTCCATCGAGGACCCGGCGCTGGTCGCCCACCTGAGCCAGCACCACATTCCGCTGGAGATTTGTATCACGAGCAACTTGGTTACCGGCGTGGTTGCGCGTCTGGAGGATCACGCCGTGCGGCGGCTGTATGACGCGGGAGTCCCGATTGTCTTGAACACCGATGACCCGGCGATGTTCGGCTGCACCTTGACAGGCGAGTTCCAGCTTGCCGCGCGCGCCTTCGGTTTCAGCGAAGCGGAGTTACGTGGAATTGCGGAAAACGGGTTCCGGTACGCGTTTGGGAGGTAAGATCGTGTAGGCCCATGTTTCTTCACATATCTGATCGAGTCGCGCTAGGATGGGCGTTACTCGGTGGGGCTGCCTTCGCGCAGCCGTATGTCGTTTCGAGGATCGCGGGGACGGTGCTGCCCGCGCCCGCCGTGGCGACGAACATCTCCTTGCGTCCGCAGGCAGTAGCTGCGGATGGCAACGGCAACCTGTACATCAGCCCCGACTCTGCGGCCAAGGTAGTCAAGCTGGATTCGAAGGGTGGCGTGACGCTGGTGGCCGGTACGGGAGAAGCCGGCTTCTCCGGAGATGGCGGTCCAGCAACCACCGCTCAGATCGGCAACTCACCACAGGGTCTAGCCGTGGACGTCGCCGGTAACCTGTTCATCGCCGACGGCAGCCGGATTCGGAAAGTGTCTCCCACCGGAATCATCTCCACCGTCGCAGGTGGCGATTCATCGTCTTACTCGGGCGACGGAAGTCCGGCAATTGGCGCTGGGTTCTTGTCGCGTGCAGTGGCTGTGGATTCCGCCGGCAACATCTACATCGCCGATTACAGCTTCCGCATTCGAAAAGTAACCACCGATGGCGTGATCCGCACCATCGCGGGGAACGGAGTTGCGGGCAATTCCGGAGACGGCGGGCCGGCATCGCAGGCCACGATTGGCCAAGTCAACGGGATCGCCGCGGACCAGTCCGGAAACTTGTATCTTGCCACGACACCCAGCAGCGGAGTGGCGCCAGCCCCATTCGCAAGCCTGGTGCGCAAGATATCCGGGAACGGGACGATTACGTCGGTCGTGGGGAATGGCACCACAGGCTATGGCGGCGACGGCGGCCCTGCCACGGCGGCGCAACTCAGTAGTGCGCTGGCTGTGACCGTAGACAGCGCGGGCAACCTTTACATTGGCGACTACTCACGGGTTCGAAAAGTATCGGTGAACGGAACAATTTCGACGGTCGCCGGACTCACGGTGAGCGGCTGGTCCGGCGACGGCGGACCGGCAACGGCGGCCGCTATCGGCGGGACATATGGCGTGGCGGTCGATTCAGACGGCAACCTGTTCATCGCGGACTGGGCCAATTGCCGGATTCGAAAGGTAACAGCCGGAATCATCACTACCGTTGCGGGAAACGGGTACCTGTCGTATTCGGGAGACGGCGGCCCGGCGATCGAAGCGCAACTCAATCAGCCCGGGGCCGTAGCTCTTGACGCTGCCGGAAACTTGTACATCGCAGATGCATACAACAACCGGATTCGAAAAGTGTCGCAAAACGGCGTGATTGCCACGGTGGCCGGAACCGGCATTTCCGGCGCCGTTGCCGACGGGCAATCGGCAGTGTCTGCCCCGCTGGGCCTGATCTTCGGGGTGGCCGTGGACGCCAACGGCGTTCTGTTTTTCTCGGATGAGAACCATAACTGCGTTTGGAAGGTTACGCCGGACGGGCTGATCCACAGATTCGCCGGCACCGGCTCCAGCGGGTACGGAGGCGATGGAGGGCCGGCGCTGGCAGCGGCTTTCTCCGAACCCCAGGGGATCGCGCTGGACAGCGCAGGCAATCTCTATATCGCCGACGTCGAAAACAATCGGGTGCGCAAGGTCTCTGCCAGCGGCAACGTTTCCACGGTCGCCGGTACTGGCACTTCCGCCTACTCGGGAGATGGCGGGCTGGCCACCGCGGCATCTCTGTCGCACCCGCGGGCCGTGACGTTGGACGCGAGCGGGAACCTCTATATTGCGGAAGGCTTGCGGGTCCGCAGAATCTCCACGGACGGGACGATCACCACCGTGGCCGGGAATGGAAAGTTAGGGTCCGGCGGCGATGGAGGACTGGCGACGGCTGCACCCTTATATGGCGCGAACGGAGCGGCGGTCGATGGCTCGGGGAATCTTTATATTGCCGATCTCAACGACATTCGATTGGTGTCCAGCGATGGCGCAATCCACACGATAGTTTCTGGTATCGTGGCCTCCGGGCTGGCGGTGGGCAGCGCAGGAACGGTGTACGAGACTGACGCGTCCGGCTTCGTCGGCCTGGTGCGGCCCGCCATTCCATTCACCGCCGCAAATGCCGCCAGCAACATCGTCGGCTCCATTGCGCCGGGCGAAATCGTCACCCTATACGGCTCGGCCATGGGCCCGAACCAATTGGTTAAGGCGGCACCGGGTAGCGACGGCCTATACGACGGGCAACTGGCTGGGACCAGCCTTACTGTCAATGGCATTCCCGCGCCGCTGATCTACACGTCGGCCACACAAGTGGCGGCGATTGTGCCCTACGGGATCACGGACTCCATCGCCCAAATAATCGCGACTTACCAGGGACAAGTGTCCGGTGCTCTATCCGTCGCGGTCGCGGCGTCCGCCCCCGCAATCTTCACCGCGGATTCGAGCGGTATGGGACAGGCGGCGGCGGTGAATCAGGACTACTCGATCAATAGCGCCGCGCAGCCTGCCCACGTCGGCGATGTCATCACGCTTTTCGCCACGGGCGAGGGGCTGACATCGCCCGCCGGCGTCGATGGAAAACCGGCGGCGCAACCGTTGCCGCGTCCCGTACTTCCGGTGACGGTCACCATCGGCGGGCAGACTGCTCAGGTGCAGTACGCCGGTGGCGCCCCGGGTGAAGTGGCCGGCGTGATGCAGGTGAATGTGACGATCCCCAGCGGAGTTCAGACGGGCAGCGCGGTCCCGGTGGTGCTGCAGGTGGGGACTGCGATCAGTCAGGCGGGCGTGACCCTCGCGGTGCAATAGCCGCGTATCATCTGAGTATGCGGGTGAATATGCGAGCCGTTCGTCTGTTTCTCGCATTCTGCCTCACTGCCGCCGCCGCCGGCCAAACAGCCGTGCCCAAAGTCCCGCCTTCGAGCCAGGAGCAAACCGCGCTGGTGGCCGAGGTCCGGCGGTTGGCGCTGGACTACAGCCAGAGCCTGCCCAACTTCCTGTGTACCCAAATCACCCGCCGGTCCGCGGCGCCCGTTCGCCCCGGTGGCGAGCCCTCCTGGAAGCTCCTGGATACGTTGACCATTCAGCTCAGCTTCTTTGAACAGAAGGAAAGCTATCGGGTGGTGAAAGTGAATGGCAAGGCCGTGGACAAACCGTTGGAGGAACTGCCGGGGTTCAAGGTCAAGAGCGATTTCGGAAGCATTACGAGGGATATCTTCGAGCCGGCGAGCGGGACTCATTTCGACTGGGATCGCCCGGGCGTCTGGAACGGCCGGCCGTCCGTGGTGCTCTCCTTCCGTATGGAACCGCCTCACTCCGTGATGAGTGGGAACTACAAGCAGAATGGGACTCCCGTGCCCTTTGTCTTGGGCTGCAAGGGCCAGGTTGAGGTGGATTGGGAGACCCGCCAGGTGGTAGGGGTGACGGCCGAATCCGTGGACCCGCCCGGGTCGGCGGTCCGGGACCTGCGGATTGCGATTCGCTATGGCCGGCAGAAGATCGGGAATCGCGACGTCTTGTTACCGCTGGACTCGGTGACCACGGTTTCCTTCTGGGGAAAGCGGTCGCGAACCGAGAATCGCTTCACCGGCTACCGGATGTACTCGGCCGACTCCGCGATCAGCTTCGAGGACCCGGCGAAGTGACTCTCGAGACCGAACGCCTGATTCTCGCTCCGTGGGAGAGCGCCGATTGGACTGCGTTCCGCCCCATCGCCACCGACGTGGAAGTGATGCGCTACATCACCGGCGGCGTTCCGTGGACGGATGAGCGGATCCAGTCCTTCGTGGACCGCCAGATAAAGCTGTGCGCTGAGCGGGGTTATTGCCGATGGAAACTCGTGGAGAAAGCGTCCGGCGATTTGGCGGGCTTCTGCGGTCCGGGATTCTGGAAGGACTCGACCGACCCGGAGATCGGCTGGTGGCTGGCACGCCGCCATTGGGGACGCGGCCTGGCAACCGAAGCCGCTACCGCCGCGCTGCGCGACGCCTTCGAACGGGCCGGTTTGGAGCGGCTGATCTCGGTGGCGATGCGGGAGAACCGCGCGTCCATCCACATCATGGAAAAGCTGGGGTTGAAATTCGAGCGCGAATTCGAAAGCGAGGGGTTTCAGTTGGTGAAGTACGCCATCGATCGGGCGACATACAGAGTGTTAAGCCGTGAAATAGTCCCCGGCACGTGAATGAGACGTCGATGTGGCATGGGCACTCGTGCGCAATGCCACTTAGTTATCTCAATATCGGAAATGCTGCGGAATTTGTGGGGCAGGCTGTCAGCCTGCGGCGGGTTGTCAACCCGCCTGGCCGGCTTGGGCAGACTGGTCGGCAGGTGGGTTGACAACCCGCAGCAGGTTACCAACCTCCCCCACATAAGACAGCGTGCGAGACTCAATCAGTACCGGTGTCCGGTTGTGAGAATACTAAGTGGCGTGCGCACTCGTGCGCGCCGCATCCCGACTCATCGGGATGCCCGGCGGAGGCCCGCAGTTTCCGCGCGCCTCCGCCGGGCATCGCCACGAGTGGCTGTGGTGACGGGAAGAGTGGCGCCCATCGTGACGCCGCGCAAATGGCGTAAGCTCGAAGGAGGCCAACCGATTCCTCGATGACACGAAAAATCTCTCCCGCTTCGGCTCTATCGGGCGCCGTCGTGCTGCCCGGCGATAAGTCCATCTCGCACCGCTACGCCATGATCGCGGCCATCGCCGAGGGGCCCACGCGCATCTCCAATTACTCGACGGGCGCCGATTGCCACTCGACGCTCGGCTGCGTGCGCGCGCTGGGGATCGAAGTGACCGGCGAGGGCACGGAGTTCGTGGTCCACGGCCGTGGCCTCGATGGGTTGCGCAAGCCGATGGGCGATCTCGACGCGGGTAATTCCGGGTCCACCATCCGCATGCTCTCGGGAATTCTGGCGGCGCAGCCGTTCGCTACGCGCATCTTCGGGGACGAGTCGCTGTCGCAGCGTCCCATGCAGCGCATCATGCAGCCGCTGGGGGAAATGGGCGCGACCATCCGCGCGCGCGACGGCAAGTTTCCGCCGCTCGACATCCAAGGCACCGCCAGGCCGGGAAGCCGCCCGCTGCGGCCCATCGACTTCGCGCTACCAGTCCCCAGTGCGCAGGTGAAGACCTGCGTGCTATTCGCGGGGCTGTACGCCGAGGGCCAGACCTCCGTCACCGAACCGGTGCGCTCGCGCGACCATACCGAAATCGCCCTCAGCGAGTTCGGCGCGTCGATCCAGGTGGAAGGGCGCAGGATCACGGTGGCCGGCCGCCCCAAATTGGAGGGCAGGGAAGTGACCGTGCCCGGCGATCTCTCGTCGGCGGCATTCTTCCTGGTGGCGGCGCTGCTGGTTCCCGGGTCGCGGCTTTCGATCCCCGGCGCCGGCCTCAACCCCACGCGATCCGCGCTGCTCGATTTCCTTTCGGGAATGGGCGCGCGCATCCGCCTGCCGCGGGTGGAGAGCGGCAACGGCGAACTGATCGGCGAGATCGTGGTGGAGCACTCGGACCTGCGAGGAGGCACGATTGAAGGTGCACTCACCGCCGCGCTGATCGACGAAATCCCCGTGCTGGCGGTATTGGGCGCGGCGACTCGCGAAGGCCTGGTGGTGAAGGACGCCGCCGAACTGCGCGTGAAGGAGACCGACCGCATCCGCACCATTTGCGAGAACCTGCGCCGCATGGGCGTGGAGACCGAGGAGCGGCCCGACGGGTTGGTGGTGCCTGGACGGCAGAGGTTCCACGCGGCCGAGATCGACAGCTTCGGGGACCATCGCATCGCCATGGCGTTCGCGGTGGCGGCGCTGGCGGCCGACGGAGAATCGACGATTCACGGAGCGGAAGCGGCGTCGGTATCGTTCCCGCAATTCTGGGATACGCTGGCGGCGGTCAGTGAGCGGCGTTCGTGAAATGACAAGAGTCTTGTCGGCGCGATTTGCAACTGATTCATTTTAAACAACTGACGGAGCTTCCCGTGACAAGACTCTTGTCGCGGCCCGGGGAGTTATCATAACTGTATGGCGACGGGTGCATCGACAGTTTCGGCGGAGGAGTACCTCAGCACCAACTACAAGCCCGCCTGCGAATACCTCGATGGCGTTCTGCGCCAGAAACCTATGCCAACGCGAAAGCACGGTTTGCTCCAGACCCGATTGGCCTTCTTGATCGCGTTGGGCTTCCGCAATTTCGAGGTCGAATCGGAAGTCACAGTCCAAATTCGAACGAACAAGTAAACGAACAAGTACCTGGTCCCCGATCTGATTGTGCAGTGCCGCGACCGGATTCAGGATCCAAATCCGTCCGAGCCGGTGCATCTTTGCGTCGAGATCCTGTCGCCGGACGACCGCATGAGCGAAATCCTCGCGAAGTGCGAAGAGTATCACGCGTGGGGAGTGGAGACTGCGTGGGTTGTCGATCCCGATGCCCAGCGCGCATGGGAGTACCGCAGCGGCCAGCGTCCAGCGGAGGTCTCCGCGTCGGGCTCACTTACCGCGGATGGCATTTCGATCTCCCTGCAGGAACTCTTCTCCATCCTTCAGAGTTAGCAGCCTCGGGAACTTTTCTTTCGCCCCAGTGTCCAATTTGCCAAGGAGCCACTTATGGGAATGTCACTTGGCGGCAATGGAAAGCAGAAGGCGGAAATGAACATGACGCCGATGATCGACGTGCTGCTGGTGCTGATCATCATATTCATGGTGATCATACCCACTAAGTCGATTGGGCTGCACGCGCTGCTTCCGCAAGAGCCGACGTCGGTGGATCCACAGGAGCCGCAGGTCTCTCACGACATCGTGATCACGGTACACCGCGACGGGAGCGTGGACTTGAACCGGGAAACTCTCGATATCCCTCGTCTGCGCGAGCGGCTGCTCGGTATCTTCAGCCAGCAGGGTGTCATCAATGTTGTATTCGTCAAAGGCGACCGCGATCTGGACTTCTCCAGCATTGCGGAGGTTATCGACCTGACTCGCGGCTCGGGCGTCCAACGGATCGCCTTGATGCCGAACTGAGTGGGGCTATGGCGCAATGCCACTTACTCTGCCCAACGTAGGGGACGCCACGGGATTTGTGGGGCAGGTTGGCAACCTGCGGCCGAGTGGCACTCGGCCTGCCGACCAGCATGCAAATGCCGACCAGGCCGATTGACAATCGGCCGCAGGATACCATCCTGCCCCACAACGGAATCTTACTGGCGAAGCATGTGGCGCTCTACCCCCGCAGCTCCACAATCAGCGCATCGAGCGCGATCGTTTTCTGAATATTGCGTCTTACCAGCATCGTCACATCGTCCACGCGGGCGACCGCTTTGCGGATCCACGGGAACGAGACGTTGGCGGCCAGCGACTGCAGATCGGCGCGGATGTCGCGGTTGCGAATCTCGCCTTCGGATTCGGTTAGCACCAACAAGTCGCGCAGTAACTCGTAGAGCACCTTCAGATGCAGCTCCAGCTTCTCGCTCTTACTGCGAGCGATGGTCTCCGACACCGGAATCCACGTCGAAAAAGGCGCCACTCCGGCGGCCACTTTGAGCAGCGTCAGCATGGCGGCGCGCCGCTTGTCGTAGGCTTCCAGATCGAGCGATGCGGCGATTCCCGGGCTCCCCGCGGCCAATGCGATGCGGCGCTCCGGATGGTCCAGCGCCCGCGCGGCGACGAATTCGCGCATCTCTTCGGGCGCCAGCGGCGCGAAGGAAAACGGCACGGCGCGCGAGCGGATGGTGGGCAGCAGGTCGTACGCATTGGCGGCCGTCAGAATCAGGATCAAGTGATCGGGCGGCTCTTCCAGCGTCTTCAGAAGCGAGTTGGCAGCCTGGTCGTTGGCGCGGTCCACGCCGTCGATCAGGAAGATGCGCCGGCTCCCGTGGTGCGGCAGGTATTGCGCCAGTTCCTTGAGCTGGCGGGTCTGCGGAATGGAGATCTGCCGCAGCGGCCCGTCCGGCGCGAAGGTCACGAAGTCGGGATGGCTCGAGAACATCAGCGGGTCTTCGTTGCGCTTGTCGGCGCTCCAACGCTCGCGGTCGGCAATGGTCTCGCGATTCTCGGGGGTGCTCAGATCGTCCTTCTCGATGAGTTCGCCGTGGCCCAGCAGCAGCCCGCCCAAGCGGCGCGCCAGGGTGGCTTTGCCGACGCCCTCGGGTCCCGAAAAGAGCAGCGTCTGCGTCACTCGGCGCTGCGCCACCATCTGTTCCAGGGCGTCTACGACGTGGCGATTTCCCCAGTAGCCGTCAAACATAGGCGCTCACCACGCTCCACACTTCGCGTTCGATGGTGTCGATATCGGCGCGGCCATTCACCACCTTTACGCGATCCGGTTCAGTGGCGGCCAGGGCGTGGTAAGCGTCCCAGACGCGGCGGTGGAATTCCAGGGATTGGTCGTCCATGCGGGTTTCGCAGTGCGGATGGGTGGCGTTGCGGGCGCGGGCGCGCGCCAGGCTGGCTTCGGCGTCCACGTCCACCAGAATCGTCAGGTCCGGTTTGACGCCGCGGCAGGCGATTCGTTCCAGTTCGGCGATGGTGTCCGCGCCGAGGTTGCGCCCGTAGCCCTGATACACCAGCGAGGAATCGGTGAAGCGGTCGGAGAGAACGATGTCGCCGCGACAGAGGGCCGGCACAATCCACTGGTCCACATTCTGCGCACGCGAGGCGAAATATAAAAGGACCTCGGTCACCGCGCCCAATTCCTGGTTCTCGGAATCGAGGAGGATGCGCCGGATCTTCATCGAGATGGGCGGGCCGCCCGGTTCTGCGGTTTCGATGACGGTGCGGCCCAGCGAGCGCAGTCGCGCGGCCAGACGGTCGATCTGGGTGGTCTTGCCGGAACCGTCCATTCCTTCGAAGGTGATGAAGAGACCGCGGGTTGGCATGGGAACTTTACATTGTAGCTTGCCCACCCGCTCTGCCCCATCGCTGGGGCATTTCACCCACAGAAGGGACAATTCGGGTCCGATTGGTGGGCTTAACGGCGAGTTTTTCTTGTATTCTGAGGGAGAACGTCTGGCAGCCGAAATGCAAATGGGTATCATTTAGGAGCTTTCGATGAACTTCGATCAATCGCCGATGCTGGTCATCTGGGAGGTTACCCAGGCCTGCGACCTGGCCTGTGTACACTGCCGCGCGTCCGCTCAATCCGAGCGGAATCCTCGGGAACTTTCGACCGAACAGGGATACCGCCTGCTGGACGAGATCCGCTCCTTCGGCGAACCGCTGATGGTCTTTACGGGCGGCGACCCGCTGAAGCGGCCCGACCTCTTCGACCTGATCCGCTATTCGGTCAAGATCGGCCTGCGGACCAACGTGACGCCTAGCGCCACGCCGCTGCTGACGGCCGAGGCCATCGACGGATTCAAGGCTGCGGGAATCACGCGCATGGCCATCAGTTTGGACGGGCCGGACGCGGCATCGCACGACGATTTCCGCGGCATCCCCGGCACCTTCGACCGCGCCATGTTCGCCCTGCGGCACGCTCGCGATATCGGGCTCGACACGCAATTGCAGACCACCATCACGCGGCGCAATATGGGGCGCCTGCCTGAGATGGCGGAGTTGGCCAAGGAAGTCCGCACCCGCATGTGGAGCCTGTTTTTCCTGATCGTCACCGGGCGCGCCTTGGAGAACGACGATCTGCAAGCGGCCGAATATGAGAAGGTCTTCGAGTTCATGTATGAGCTGTCGAAGACCGCGCCGTTCGGGGTGAAAACCACCGAGGCCATGCACTATCGCCGCTACGTGGCACAGCGTATGAAGGCCGAGCACGGGCCCACGGAGAACGAAAACGCTAAGGGAGTGGCCTGGCGCACGGCCGGGGTGAGCGACGGCAAGGGTTTCGTATTCGTTTCGCACCAGGGCGAGATCTATCCCAGCGGCTTCCTGCCGGTGAGCGGCGGCAATGTGCTGCACGATTCGCTCACCGACATCTACCGCAACTCCGCCCTGTTCAAGACGTTACGCGACACCGGCCAGCGCGAGGGCAAGTGCGGCATCTGCGAATACCAGAAAATCTGCGGTGGATCACGGTCGCGCGCGTATGCCAATACGGGCAACTACCTGGCCGAAGATCCCAACTGCATCTATCAGCCGCACCTGGCCAGCGCCATCGCCGGCTAATTCCGGCGACCGCGGGATAGTGTCACCGAAATAAGCGATAATCGTCGGTTCCATGCGTGCGGGCTGGCGAATCTACGCGATCTGGGCCTGTTTTGCGGCGCGGCTGCTGTTCTATGCCACCATGCTGCCGTTGTGGGAAGGCTTCGACGAGTGGTCCCACTTCGCCGTGATCCGCATCATGGCCACCCGCGGTGTGTGGCTGGTTCCGCGGGACGCGCCGATTCCCCGGGATGTGGCGGAATCACTCAGTCTCGTTCCGGTTTCCAAGGATGTGCGCGATTACCTGCCGGCGGCCGTCACTCAGGATGTCTTTTGGACGCTGCCCATCGAGGAGCGCGTGCGGCGCGAAGTTGCCGTCCGAAATATGCCCGCGGCCTGGCGGCATGAGGATGGCTCCCGTTCCCTGCAGGCCTACGAAGCGCTGCAGCCGCCGCTCTACTATTGGTTGATGACCCCGGTTGTGCGCCTGCTCGATGGCTGGAGCCTGGCCGTGCAGGTGCTGGCGATCCGCTGGCTGAGCGCCTTGCTGGCGTCGCTGGCCGTTCCGCTGATATACCTAGTGGCGCGCGCGATTTTTGCCGATAGTTTTGTATCGCTGGGATGTGCCGCCGTGGCCGCCCTGATGCCGCAGTGGGCGCTCGATGTAGCGCGCGTGGGCAACGATTGTCTGTCGGTGGTGCTATTCACCGGAATGCTCTGGCTGGGGCTGAAACTCGTCGAGGAGGGTCCGCGCTTGCGCTGGGCAGCGGCTCTAGGGACTGTTTTGGGTCTGGGACTTTTGACCAAGGCCTGGTTTCTGACGGCGTTGCCGGCGGTGGCGCTGTTGTTTGTCTGGTTGGCGAAGGGTGGGCGGATCGGCCGCGCCGCCAAGGTATGCCTGGTGGCTGGTGGGATCGCCGTGGCGATCTCCGGCTGGTGGTACGTACACAATCTAACGGCCACGGGGACGCTTTCGGGGCTGAGCGAATCGGTGATGCTGCGGCGCAGCGGAGTGGCGGAAATTGCGGCCGGGGCATTGCAGGTGCCGTGGATCCGCGCCATCGACTCCATCTTGCTCTCGCACCTGTACTTCGGGGGTTGGAGTCGGCTGGGAGTCCGCTCCTGGATGGTCCACCTCTTTTATGCGGCGATCCTGCTGGCGGCGATCGGGCTGTTCCGGGTGCGGTGGCGTCCGGCGGCGGGTTGGCTGCTGGCTGTATACCTGGCGTTCTGGGCAGGCCAATTGTATAACGTGGTGCTGATTTCGATGAGCAAGGGCGTTGCGACATCGATGGGGTGGTATCTGTACGCCGCGATTGCCGCCGAAGTGGTTCTGTGCGTGGCCGCGTTGCGGGCGATTTTGCCGGAAAAAGCGGGAAACTGGGCAGTGGCGGGGGGCGTCTTTCTCTTCGGGCTTTTCGACCTGTATACCATGCACGGCGTGGCGATCCCGTATTACACCGGCATGATCCGGCACAAGGTCTCCGGGGGACTGGCAGGTCTGCATGCCGCGGATTTTCAGGCGGTTGGGGTCCCGGAAGCGCTCCGGCGTCTGACGGTTTTCAAAGGAGTTTCGGAGCCCGTTTTGCTGGGGCTTTGGATCGCGTATCTGCTGGGCACCACGGCGCTGGTGCTGGCGGGCTTCATCGGGAGTTCTCCCGAGAACCGGCGCGACATATTAAGTTAAGATGAGCGGATACTCGCGTGAACTCAAATCGGACTCATAGGCTACTTTTGGGCGCGTTGCTGGTGTCGCTGGCAGCCGGGACGCTGCATGCGCAGGTGGTTGTCACACTGAGCACTACGTACAACAGCCTGCTTGCCAATCAGACGGCGACTTTGACAGCTCTGGTGAACGGTAATCCCACTGGGACCACCACGAACGTGACGTGGACGCTCACTTCCAACGGGCAGGACGTCACCGCGGTGTGTCCAAGCTCCGGGTCCATCGCGACTGCGTGTCTCACCTTGTCGAACCCGACGGCGACCAATGGAGTCACAACGAACGTTTTCAAGGCGCCCTCGGTCATCAGCTCCCACCAGACCATTACCGTCACGGCGAAGAGCGTCGCCGATCCCACGCAGTCCGCGGCGGTGCTGATTCAACTGACTCCCACGTCCATCACCATCACCGTCAGCGCGGCCGCGTCATGCAGTTCGTTGGTCCTCACCTTGAGCGGCACGGCGCAGACCTGCCAGTTCAGTGCCTTCGTCTCCGGCACCAGCCAGACCGCTGTGACCTGGAGCATCGGTTCCGCCACGGGGTCGATTAGCGCGAGTGGCCTCTACACTTCTCCAGCCAGCGTGTCCGCCAGCACCAAGATCACGGTTACAGCCACGCTTGTTTCGGATACGACCGTCACCGGCAGCGCTACTCTTACCCTGCAGCCCCCGCCCGTAATCTCCGTCTCGGTCTCGCCAACCACAGCCTCTTTGGGTGCTTTGGCGTCCCAGCAATTCGCGGCGACCGTGGCCAATTCCACCGATCAGACGGTGGTCTGGACCATCAACCCCTCCCTGGGCAGCATCGACCAGACCGGGCTCTATACCGCACCGGCAAGCTTCACCAGTGGGCAAGCCGTTACGGTGACGGCGACCAGTCACGCCGACAGCACGAAATCGGGAACCGCGAAGGTCACGCTTCAAATCCCCGCCGCGATCACCGTTACCGTTTCTCCAAGTTCGGTCACCTTGAACGCCAGCCAGACCCAACTGTTCACGGCGTCGGTAGCCAATACCACCGATTCGACAGTGACTTGGTCCCTGAGTCCCGCGGGACTGGGAACCATCGACTCCAATGGTCTGTATACCGCGCCTTCGACCGTAACCACTAGCCAAAGAGTCACGGTAACGGCCACCAGCGCGGCAGATCCGAGCAAGATAGGGACTGCGGCCGTCACGCTGAGCGTGCTGATCGATGTCGGCACCGGGGCGTCCACCACCACGCTGAAGACGGAATTCGTGGAAGCCTTCTATCGCGGTAGTTTCAGTAGCCTGGTGGCGCTGCCGCCGCAGGGACAGGTAGCCTCCCTGGGCGGCGGCGTCTACGGCCAGAAGTTCTACGACACGGCCAAGGATTCGGGCGTCACATATGCTCTGACGACCGCCAGTTCGACCGTGAATCCGGCTGCCGACGGGTCCATTTTTCCCGTCGCGCAGATCTATCCGGCCATCTTCGCGTACTACTCCACGGTGGGGGCCGCCACGGCCGGCGCACCCACTACCGATACCCAGACCTGTCCATACTTCGACCCCAACAACTCCTGCACATATCAATACTTCGATAAGAACTACCTGCTGTTCGCGTATGCCAACGCGTTGTCGAACGGCGTGCAGAACGTGTATGTCTCCTCGACGTTCTATACCGCGTGGAACGGCCTCGGCGGCTTCGGCGGCGGGCCCGGGCTTCCCACCGCGGCTTCCGCGACTCTGACGGCTTCCACCGGGACCACAGCGACCGCGCAGCCCTTCACCGTCGGCGAAATTTTCTCCGTCACTTCGGGTGCGAACAAAGGCCAGATCTACGGCGTGGTCGAACCGATTTTCGATCTATACATGGCCAATGGAGGGGCGTCGGGAACACTGGGGCTGCCAGTCGGGTCCGCGGTAACGTATTCTTCCGGCATCACGCAGCAGTCTTTCGAGGGCGGCGTGCTTCAGTATTCGTCGGCCGGCGGCGGAACGGTGCTGGTTCCGGTGGGGTCGGTGGTGATTGCGGGCCTGGCGACGGGAGGTTCCTTCACTCTCTCTCAGGGCCAGACGATGACGCTTTCGGCATCGGTGCTCGACAAGTTGGGAAATCCGCTCACCGGCCGGTACATTTCTTGGGTCAGCACCAGTAGCCAGGTGGTGTCGGTCACGGCCAGCGGCGCCACGGCGACGCTCACCGCGGTGGGCGGCGGCACGGCCACGGTGCTGGCGTCGTCCGGCGGGATCACTAGCGCGCGCGTGACGCTGGTGGTGACGGTGCCCTGCTGCCAGGTGGGTGACGGCGCGCCGCTGGCGGTCGAGACCGCGTTCCAAACGGCGCTGAGCCGCAATCAGATCGGCGTGCAGCTTCCGGTTGCGGATTCGGCCACGCGCGTGGGGAATGGCTATGTGCAGACGGTGCAAGCTACCATCTCCGGTTCGACGGTCGCGTATCTGCTCACCGACGCGGACCAGGCCAGCGCGGCGCATGTGGTGACGGGGGCGTTGCTGGCCGCGTACCAGAGCCTGGGAGGTCCGGGCGGCACCCTGGGTTATCCCACCAGCGACGCCAGCGCGGGCGGGACGCAACTGTTCGCCAATGGGGCCCTGGGCGGCAACCCAATCCACCTGGTAACCGGGTTGGTGCTGACCAAGTGGCAAGCGCTGAGTTATGACACCGGGGTGGCGGGAGCGCCCACCGGCGACGCGTCGCCATTTTCCACCATCGGCGGCAATTCCGGCTCCTCGCAGGCCTTCGCGCAGGGGACCATCTACGGAGCCACAGCCGGACCGCGGGCGGGGCAGGCATACTTCGTTTCCGGTCTCATCCTCTCGGCCTACACGGCCGCCGGCGGCGTGGCCGGAAACATGGGTATGCCCGTCGGCGACGCAACCTTGAGCGGAACTTTGAATTCGCAGAGCTTCGAGGGCGGCGTCATTACGTATTCCGCGGGCGACGCGGCGGCGAAAGTCACGGCGGCGCCCAAGGTGCCGTCGGTAGCGGTCGCCCCCGCGACGGTGTCGGCGGGCGGCGTGGTGGTATTCGCCATCGCCGGCTTTCCCAACAACAGCACGGTGCGCGTCTCGATGACCGGGCGATCGGACTTTCTGGTGACTACGGCCAACGGCGCCTATAGCTGGAATATGTATATTCCGCTCTCATCGACGGCCGGCACGGTGGCAATCCACGCGGCCGATACGGGCGGGTCGTCTACGGCCGATGGCACATTGACCGTGCGGTCGCTCGAGGCCGGCAAGGTGGGGCTCACGAAACTCGAGGGGGACAGCCAGACCGGACTTCCGGGCGCGGCCCTTCCGCTGCCTCTGGTGGTCGCATTGGCCGATTCTTCGGGCATGCCGGTGATTGGAGAGACCGTGGTGTTCCAGGCCTCGTCGGCGGGAGCCCAACTCTCGGCGAGCAGCGCCGTCACGGATAGTACCGGACAGGCGCAAACGTACGTACGTCTGCCGGCCTCGACGGGCGTGACGCTGGTGACCGCGACCCTGCAGCAGACAGGCTCCGGCACGGGGGCCGGCGTGGTGACGTTCGGCCTGATTGCGGCGGCTTCGAGCCTGTCCGGATTCCCCAGCCTGCAGCAAAGCGGCAGTGCCACGCTGGGGCACGGTACTGCGACCATTGCCCAGAAGGGCGCGCTGCTGACCGCGGTGGCATCGATTCTCCAGTATCATCAGAATCGCGGCGAGTTGCCGTCTCCCAATGGGCTGGCCACTCCGGCGGCGTTGAACGGCTACCTGGCGTCGCTGTGCTCGGCCGATAGCTTCGGGAAATCGGTGTGCGACGGTTTTCTCTCGAACGGCGCCAGCGGAGAGCAGATTGTCAACCTGTGGCGCGCCGCGCAGTTTACCGGCGGCGTGGACGTGACGGTGGCCACTGCGGCGGCCAGTTCGGTGGCGGACCTGGTGGCCCAGGGCGAGCCTGTGCTGCTATCGCTGGGGTTGTCGAACAACGGCGTGGCGGCGGGCGGACACTTCGTGACGGCCGTCGGCGTGGCGGCCGATGGATCGCTCGTGATCGAGGATCCCAATCCGCTGTTTGCGCGGACCAGTCTGAACGACTATCTCAACGGCTTCGCGGCGGGCGGAGGCAACTGGCGGGGCACGCTGTTGGGGGCGGTGCGTTTCGCCGTGCGCGGTCCTTCGGCCACGCGCTTTCTGGCGAGTGCGCTTTCGCAGCCGGCGGCGCTGATGTCGAAGATGGCGTTGAGCGTCTCATCGGCGGCGGGGGTATGCGGAGCGACGCTACAAATGCAGGACACCGTGGACTCCTCGGGCAACGCGCCGGCCGGTGGCGCGCTGGTATCGCTGTTGAGCGTGTGCGACGGCGCGCAGGCGGCCTACCAGATCGATGTGGGCACGTCGGGCGCGTACAGCGCGTTCGCGACCGACCTGGCGTCGGGCGGATCGGTGTTCGACCTGTCCGGAAACGCCGCCGCGTCTTACACCCTGACCCGTCCCGTTTCGGTTTTAGTGCTGTCGGCGCTGGTGGCCAACTTCGCCGCCAACGCGGTGGTCAACGGTGCGACATTCACCAGCGGACTGGCGCCGGGCGGGATCGCGGCGATCTTCGGAACGGGTCTCTCGGGCGCGGGCACAGCCACCACCGTGGATGTGGACGGCACGGCGGCGGCCATCCTGTTCGCCTCCGCGTTCCAGGTGAACGTGCAGATTCCTCCGGGAACGGCGCCGGGAGTGCATACCTTGCGCATCAAGTCGGCCTACGGCACGGCGCAGCAACAAATCGCGATATCGACCGTCGCGCCCGCCATCTTTTTGCTGAACGGCTTGTCGGAGGGGGCTGTCCTGAACCAGGACAATTCGATCAACACAGCGTTGACGCCGCTTCCCCGCGGGCAGGTGCTGCAGATATACGCAACGGGGCTGGGAGCGACCACGAAGCAGGGGCAGTATTCGGTAGCCAGCACGGCGGTGACGGCGGTGGTGAATGGAACGGAATTGGCGACTGGATTCGCGGGGCTGGCCCCGGGATACGTGGGCCTATACCAAGTCAATGTCCCGATTCCGGCGACGCTTCCGCCCGGATCGGGGATCTCCCTTACCCTCAAACAGGGGGGGCAACTGAGCAACGCCGTCACGATAGCGCTCCAGTGAACAAAAAATGAGACCATTTGGTGTGAAACCATTGACGGAAAGGGGTGAGGCATGGTCTAATCGGGCCAGTTTGAGCGCGAATCGACTTTTGTTGCATGCCAGAACCGGACGTAAAGGGAGGAATCTCTCTTGACACCGCACCTGCAATCAGTTATGAATAGGATTTACCGCGTCTGGTAGTAGTCTGCAATTTTTGCGTTCGAGCCTTGGTGAGCACAGAAGATTAAAAAATATAAATGGCATGTGCCCCAGGGGAAGAGTTCAGTATAGGCCCGGCGGCCGGCTTGGTGGCCAACGGAAAATTGAATCTCCGCCCGACACGGAGAGGTTCCCTAGGTTGAAAGCGGTTTAAGAGGTATCGAGGCTCAGGTTGAAAGAGAACTTCGACCGATTCAATTTCGAAATTTACAAGGAGAAGGAAATGGCAGATTTTCGCAGATGGATTACTGTGCTAGCTGTGATGGCCCTATTCGTAGGGCTGGCCAGCGCACAGGTAGGCACATCGACCGGTAGTGCTCTCGGCACGCCGTTCCAGTGCAATGTACAAACTACGGCCACACCGAACCTCCGTGCTGAAGGCTACACGGAACAGACTGGTGATATCGTGTTGAGTTGCTCCGGTGGCACCCCGCTGCCCAACGGCGCTCTGATTCCCACCACCAACATCACCGTCTATTACGTCGGTGTTACAGCGGTGACCAGCCGTTTGCTCAGCAATGTGAGCGGCATCAATGCTTCGGAAGCGTTGCTTCTGATTGACGAGCCGGACTACGGCGGGCCTCAAGCGCAGCAGGGTTACGGTCCGGGCCTCCCGCAGATCTTCTGCAACAGCCCGGCATACGGCGCTGGCGCGAATGGTTGCCAACAACAAGTGGGTACCTATAACGGGACTCCCGGTGTTCCGGTCAGCGTTAGTGCCCCCACCACTGCCGGCGCGAACGTGTTCCAGGGCATCGTGACTGGAAGCGCGGTAACGTTTGAAGGCATTCCGGTTCTTCCGCCGGTAACCGGCGGTTTGACCCGCGTCTATCGCATCACCAATGTTCGCGTCAATGCTAATGGCGGCGCGGGCGGCGTGTCGGGCGGTGTCGCACAGGTTAGCGCTTCGATTTCCACCAATGGCGCCACCTCCCTGCAGATCACCAACCCGAACCCGATCGTCGGCTACATCAGCACCAGCCTGAAGACCACGGTTGCCAACGCACAGTCGTATTCGCAGTGCAACTCGATGAGCGGTCTAGGCGCTTTGTTGCAGTTCTCGGAGCTGTTCGGCACAGCCTTCAAGGTTCGTGTTGACGGCGCCCAGGGCGGCGCAACCAACAACATGGTCTCCAGCCCCCTTACACAGAACGTTCCCGGAAAGACCTATAACTCCGAATCGAACTTCGTGTTCAACGGGCAAGGCCAAGGCTCCAACGGAACGATCCCCAGTTCCGGCACCTACACCGCTGGATTGGCCGATTTTGGTACCCGCCTGAAAGCTGTGTTCACCAACGTTCCGGCCGGCGCGACAGTTTATGCGTCGATCAACAACGTTAACAACAGCAGCGGCGCCAATGGCATCACCGCGTTCAGTCAGCCTAGCAGCGCTGTTTCTACCGCGACTTCCTACGCAGTGCTCCTGAGTTCGGGTAGTGAAGGCACCATGGACGGAAACGGTACCGTGCCGACCGCGACGTACACCAACTCCTTCACCGGCACCAGTTCCAGCGGCAACACTCCGGGACCGGTTTATTATGTTGGCGTCACCTCGCAAGGTTCTCCGATCGTGTTCGTTTGGGAAATCGTCAACACCCAGCCGACATTCCAGGAAACCATCGAATTCGCATCGTGGATTGGCGGCGCTGCCGGCGTTGCTCCGAATACCGGCACCTCCACCTCTCAGGTGAACCTGTCGTACGCTCCGAACCCAACCCTCGGACCCTTCAGCGTCACAAGCGCTGGAACTGCCAGTCTGACAAGCCAGATCATACCTCGGTTTGCCGATACATCCGGGGCGGGCTCGACATGGGTAACGATCAATCTATGTTCGACGACACTGTTGTTCCCGTACATCACCACTTTGACCGGGTTCACAACAGCTATTTCGATCGCGAACACCAGTACCGATCCCTTCAAGACCACGGGACAGGGAGGTACCTGCGTTTTGTACTGGTATCAAGGAGGAACGGCGGGGAATCCGGCTGCATCAACTACAGCGGTTATCCCGACGGGCACTATCCTTCCGCTCGATACCTCGGGAACCTCTTATGCTGGATCGAACTTCTCCGGCTACATGATCGCCTCCTGCAACTTCCAGTTGGCGCACGGTGTAGCGATCGTAACGGATCTTGGTTCGCAGCATATCCTGGCAACCTACCTGGCACTCGTAGTGCCGACCGGAACCGGCGCGCGCAACAGCTATAGCGCAACCAATCCGGAAGCATTGAACAACTAACCTGCAGGAACCTGCAGCACGAGAGGGGAGCTTCGGCTCCCCTCTTTTTTTGTTTCCTTTCGCAAATCCTTCCTCTGTGTTACACTGAAGTTCTGCCCGCGTCCATCCTAACCCAACCGTGTTCACATACCTGAACGAGGAGGTCTTCTTGTCCACATTTCGGTCGATTCTGTTTGCGGCGGTCTGTCTCGCCGTGTTGTTCGCGCCATCCGCTTCGGCGCAGACGCAGCCCTACACCATCACAACGTACACGGGCAACGGACAAATGGTCTGCGCCGGCTGTCCGCAGTGGAGTTACACGACATTCGACCCGTTAGTGGCGAAGGTTGTGGATGCGACCGGAGCGCCTGTCGTTGGCACTACCGTGAACTGGTATCTATCCCAGGGCAATGGCTTCCTGGGCACATATTCCACCGTCACGGACCAAAACGGCTTGAGCCAAAACACCTACTGGGCCGACATCGTCACCGGCTCGGTAGTGCAGCCCTTTATCTCCAGCGAAGTCGTCGCCACGCTCAGCAACAGCGCGTACGCTATTTTCTATGAGACCCAGGTGCTGGCACTTACCGGTGGAGTCATAGACGCGACTGTGGAGGCTTACCCCATTGGCGCCAGCGTGTTCCCGGTGACGCTCTCGGGTGCGGCGGGAACCACGGCGCAAGCCCTCCAGATCTACGCCCATTCATACGGCACGCCGATCCCCGGCGTAGAAGTGCAACTACTCAATTACCAGACCAGCCCGAGCGTGTCCTGCGCTCCAGGTACGGGGACCTCCTTTATTGGCGACCCAGGTACGGTGCTGACCGACTCCACTGGTCTCGCCACCTGTAATCCGGTTCTTGCCGGATCCGGGACGGGTGGATTTCAGGTGCTGGTGGGCGGCGTCGCGGTCTGGTCGGAAACCGGCGCTCCCCAAGGGTACAGGTCCTTCGACTCCAATGTCTTAAACGTCACCAAGCCGTCCCCGGCTTCCATCCAGGTGACCGGTGGAAATAACCAGACTGTCACCGCCGGGCAAGCCATACCCACTTTATTAACGGCCATCGTGAAAGACACGAATGGGAATCTGCTTGCATCGCAAGCCGTGACCTGGACCGTTTCTCCGGCTACTGCCGGCAACTTCACCAATACAGTGAGTACCTCCGACAGCAACGGTAAGGTGCAGACCGGCTTCACGTTTGCCACCAGTGCCAGCGGGAACGTCACCATCACGGTGGCCATCTCCGGCAATACCAGTATCAAGAACTCATTCGCCCTCACTGCCATACCGCTATTTACAGTAGGGTCGCTTACGAAGGGCAGCGCCGGAGACAACCAGACGACGACCTCGGGGCAGACCTTCCCCAATCCCCTCGTGGTTACTGTCACTACCAGCACCGGACAGGCGATCAGCGGCGCCACCGTCAATTTCAGCTCTACCGGAAACGCGAGCCTCTCGGCCACTAGTGTTACCACTAACAGCGCCGGGCAAGCGCAGGTGGTTATAACCGCACCTGTCACTACCGTGCAGGAGACTCTGACCGTGACCGCGACGTCCGGCGGCTTGTTCGTCAACTTCACGCTGACCGTCAACCCGGCCGGGCCAATCGTGAGCGCCACCGGCTTTGTCAATGCCGCGGACCAGAAGGCGGGTTCGCTTTCGCCGTGCAGCCTGGCGACGGTCTCCGGTTCCGGCATCGCCCCGAGCGTTCAAGGAACTACCGTCGGCGCTTACTTCGGACCGGGCCTTTCCTCCCTGGCGGGGGCCAGCCTCACATTCTCCGGCACTCAGGCTCCTATCTTCAGCATTGCCAACAACAGTGGAGCTCAGTCGCTGACCTTCCAGGTGCCGTGCGAAGTGACCGCCGGGGCCTCCAGTTCGGTCATCGTTTCAGTGAATGGCGGCAACAGCACGCCGATCAGTGTGCCAATTCTTGCGGCCAGCCCGGGTATCTATGGAGCGGTCGGTTCGGATAGCGTCAACCGCGCCATCCTGGTGCGGCAGGACGGCTCGTTCGTCAGCCTGTCGAACCCGGCGCGCCGGGGTGAAACCGTGACTGCATTTCTTACCGGTCTCGGTCCGACAACGCCGCAGGTGGGAACCAATCAGCTTCCGCCCCGCGGAGTCAATGCCAGCGTGAACGGAACCACGGTTGTTGGTATTGGCGTCGGAGGTGTCGCCACCTTGGTTTCCGCGCAACTCACGGCGGACCTCGTCGGCGTCTATCAAGTCTCGTTCGTGGTTCCGGCCAGTTTGACTACCGGAAACAGCATCGGACTCTCCGTCGGATTGATCCCATCCGGCGCAACGGCGGCCCAGTACAGCAACCTCCTTTACATCCCCGTTCAGTAATCCGTTCCTCTCTCAAGGGCCGGCCTTCGGGTCGGCCCTTTTCAGTTTCGCCTCCTATTCGCCTAATCCTCTACATGTAGTGTGCTGTGCCGTCCCTATAGATCCAGTGGTGTGCCGGTAACTCCGTGCAGATCATGGGCTTCCGCAAAATTCCTCTTGCAAATGCTGAAGTTGCGTGCCACAATCGGTTGTGGTCTAAAATTGGATTCTAAGTGGTCATAACGTGGGAGGAATCGTCAATTCGCTGCCGATGATCGAACCGCCACGGGGAATGTACCCCGGGCGCCTCGACGACAAGGGGCGGGTCAAGCTTCCCGCCGTATTCCAGCAGTATTTTGACGCTCTTCGCGAAAAGACCTTATTTGTCACAAGTTTAGACCGGCGCGTAGCGCAGATTTATCCTATCGCGGTTTGGCGCAAAAATGAAGAGTTTTTTGAGACTCACCGGGAGTTCGCCAAAATCGCCAATAGCGTCGCGTTCAACGCCGCCGACCTGGGCGCGGAGACCGTTGTGGACGGCCAGGGACGGGTGCTGTTCTCGCCCGAACTGCGCCGCGCATTGGAACTCGAAGGACAGGGACTGCACCTGTACGCCCACCGCGGCCGGATCGAAGTACTGAACGACGCGATATATGAAGAACGCCGCAAGTCGGCGCTGGGATTGACAGAAGATGACTTGGCCAAGCTGGAGGCGGCGGGCCTGAGCTAACACACTATGCACCAGTCCGTCATGGCGCAGGAATCGCTCGAAAACCTGGCGGTCCGGCCAGACGGGAACTACCTGGATGCCACCGCCGGCCTGGGTGGGCACACAGCTCTGATCGCGCAGCGGCTCACCACGGGATTGGTCATAGCCAATGATCGAGATGCACAATCGCTGGAGCTAGCCCGGGCAAACACGGAAGAATGGGCGGACCGGATCCGCTATCGCCAGGGGCCCTTCAGCAATCTGGCCGAAACGGTGAAGTGGGCTGGTCGCGGCAAACTGGATGGACTACTGGCAGACCTGGGAGTAAGCCGCTATCAGCTCACCGCGCCGGAACGGGGATTTTCCATATTGGCGGATGGTCCGCTCGACATGCGTATGGACCAGTCTATGGGCATGACGGCGGCCGATCTGGTCAATCACAATTCTGAAAAGGAACTCGCCGATCTGATCTTTCAGTTGGGCGAAGAGAGGAGGGCGCGGAGAATAGCCAGAGCACTCGTCAGAGCACGGCCCATACGGAGCACACGCCATCTGGCCGATGTCGTGGAGCGGGCCGTGCCCAGGACGGGCCGCCTGCATCCGGCCACGCGAACTTTCATGGCCCTGCGCATGGCGGTGAACGACGAAACACGGGAACTGGAACGGCTGCTGCTGACGGCGCCGGACCTGCTCCGAACGGGCGGCCGAATGGTGGTAATCAGCTTCATGTCCACCGACGACCGAATGGTAAAGCAAAGATTCAGGGCGCTGGCGCAGGAGGACCGAGCCAAGATCCTCACCAAACGCCCGCTGCAGCCCACGGACGAAGAAGTGGCCCGCAATGCTGCATCGCGCAGCGCCAAGCTGCGCGCGATCGAAATGAGTTAGGGAGGACAGAGAACACACCATGGCGACGCTGCCGGCATTTTTCAGAAGGATGGAAGCGACGCGACCCGCGGCGCAGGCGATACCGGCGCAATCCCGGGCGGAGCGCGATCCCTATCACCTGCGTGCTTTGCCGCAGGAAAACGTATACTTCTTCTGCAAGAAAATTGACAATTCGCGGCTCGTGCGCGAACCGGATCCCCAGGCGAAGAGCGCTTGCTGGTCGGCCATTGGAGTGGCCACCCTGGCGGTAGCGATTCTCGCCGGAGTGCTGGTTCCCGGCGCCGCCAGCACCATTTCCGGATACCGACTGGAGTCCTTACGCGCCGAGGAACGGCGTCTCATCGACGAACGCCGCGCGCTCGATCTTCAGGAAGCGGAACTTCTGAGCCCCGGGCGCCTGGACCAATTGGCGCAGAACCAGAACCTGGTCACACCCAAATCCGACCAGGTCTTCCACCTGGAAGGCAACAAGCCGGACGCCGCTGTTGCCATGGTGAAGAAATAATAGATACAGGGGGCGTGATTCCGTCACGCAACGCATCATGGTGGAACGTCGTCTGATCGTCCTTGGCGTGGCCCTGGCGCTGTGGAGTGCGGCCGTTGCCGGGAAGTTGGCCTCGCTCCAACTGGTGCATCACCGGGAACTTGCCAGCAAGGCGCGCGCCCATCAGGAAGTCCCGAGGACCCTGCCCGCACCCCGCGGAAGCATCTATGACCGCAACGGGCAGCCGCTGGCGATGAGCCTGCCTACGCAGTCCGTCACCGTGAACCCGTTGAAGCTGCCGGATGTGGGAGTGGCCGCCGGACTCCTGGAACAGGTCCTGCACATGCAGGGGTCGGGGCTGTACGATAAGCTCAAGCAAGCTTACGAGAAGGGCCGGGGATACTTCGTGGTGAAGCGCCAAATCACACCCGTAGAAGCCGAGAACGTGCGCGCCCTGCCGGTGGACTGGATTCAAATCGAAAGCACCAGCCAGCGCCACTACCCCAAGGGAACGCTGGCGGCGCACGTGCTTGGAGGCGTGGACTTCGAGGAGAAGGGCAATGCCGGCATCGAGAAGGCGCTGGAAGAAACGCTCCACGGCGAACCCGGCGAGGAAATGCTGCTGACCGACGTGAAGCGCCGCGGCATCGCCTCGCGGCAATCCAACGAGGCCAAGCCGGGCACGCCGATTACCCTCACCATCGACGAGCGGCTGCAGTTCGAAGCCGAGCGGCAATTGGAGGCGGCGGTCGAACTGAGAGGCGCAACCAGCGGCAGCGTGGTGGTGATGAACCCATCGACCGGCGACGTGTTGGCGCTGGCGAGCTACCCGGCCTTCGATCCGAACGACCCGCCGGAAGCGGCCGGCGATGCGCAGCGTCAAAATCACGCCATCAGCGTTCCCTTCGAACCGGGATCGGTATTCAAAGTCATCACCCTCTCGGCGGCGCTCGAGACCACCAATCTGCGGCCCGAGACGCCTATCGATTGCGGCCGCGGGTCCATCACTCTCTTCGGGCGGACCATCCACGAAGCCGAAGCCCGCGGCGGTTACGGGGTGATCTCCATGGCGCAAGTGCTCCAGCATTCGAGCAATGTCGGCGCCATCCGCGTGGGCACGCGCGTGGGGCAGCAAAACCTCTACGATTATGTGCGGCATTTCGGGTTCGCGCAGTTGACCGGTCTTCCCCTGCCCGGCGAATCGCGCGGCAAACTGCGCAAGGTGCCGCAATGGACCGCGACATCGCTGGCTTCCATTTCGATCGGGCAAGAGGTCAGCGTCACCACCGTCCAGCTTGCGCAAGCGGTATCGGTGATCGCCAATGGCGGTTTGCTGGTGAAGCCGCGCCTGGTGCTGAAATTCGGAAATCAACCGGCCCCGCAGGAGCCGCCCGTGCGTGCCATCAAGGCGGAGACCGCGTTCACCATGCGGCAGATGATGGAAGGCGTGGTGATGCCCGGCGGCACGGGGTATCCGGAAGCGCGGCTGGCGGGCTACTCGGCGGCGGGCAAGACCGGAACGGCGTTGATCTACAATTTCAAGGAAAAGCGCTATACGCACAACTACAACGCCTCGTTTGCGGGCATGGCGCCCCTGACCAACCCGTCCATCGTGGTGGTGGTCACATTGAACGGAACCCACGGAGACAGCGGCTACGGCGGGCGCTCGGCGGCGCCGGTCTTCAATAAGGTGGCCACCGAGGCGCTGCGAATTCTGGAAGTTCCGCGGGATGTTCCCGACGATCCTACTAAGACGCTGGTCGCTGCCGCTTCCAAAGCGCCGCCGGCAAACGATCTCTCTCTCGCGGGCCTGGGGGCCGGTCCGAATATTCTGCAAGACGCCGACGACGACGAGAAGCCCGCGCCCCGCGCTAACGAAGCCGCCGTGGTGGGTCCCACCGTCCCCAATTTCCGCGGCATGACCATGCGCGACGTACTGGCCGAGGCAGCCTCGCGCGGCCTGACGGTTCTGCCGGACGGCAGCGGCGTCGCCAGGATTCAGTTCCCGGCGCCAGGCTCCGTCCTGCACCAGGGAGAACGCATCCGCGTACGGTTTGCACGATGACACTGGGCGAACTATTTTCGGACGTCCGGCTCAGCGAACCCATCGCGCCCACGCTGGCCAGTGTGCCGGTCGCGGGTTTGGACTACGATTCGCGCCGGATATCGGAAGGCTTCGTGTTCTTCGCCTTTCCGGGCAGCCACACCGACGGCCGGAGATTTGCGCAGGACGCGCTGTCCCGCGGCGCCGTGGCGGTGGCCAGCGAGTCGGAGGCGCCGGAGGAACTCGCCGCGCGCTGGATTCGGGTGGAACACGGCCGCCACGCGCTGGCGCTGGCCGCGCGCAGTTTCTATCGCAAGCCCGACGAACGGCTGGCGCTCACCGGCATCACCGGAACCAACGGAAAGACCACCACCGCCTACCTGGTGGACTCCGTGCTGCGCGCCGCAGGCAAGACCACCGCCCTGATCGGCACCATCCAGTACCACCTCGCGGACAAGATTCTACCGGCCGCGAACACCACTCCGGAATCGCTCGACCTGCTCCGGCTCTTCGCCGAACTGGAACAGGCCGGGGGCACCGACGCCACCCTCGAAGTCTCGTCGCACGCGCTGGCCTTGGGGCGGGCTTACGGCCTGCGTTTCCACACGGCGATCTTCACCAATTTCACGCGCGATCACCTGGACTATCACGGCACCATGGACGCGTACTTCGCGGCCAAGCAGTTGCTGTTCGATGGCGCGGGCGGCCCTCCGCCGGAGTTCGCCGTGCTCAACCGCGACGACGAGCAGGTGCGGCGTGTCAAGCTGGACGCCAGGACCCATGCGCTGTGGTACGGACTGGGGCCCGAGGCCGATCTGCGGCCGCGCCACATCGCTTCGGGCTTCAGCGGGCTGCGCTTCGACATTCAGTACGGCAAGACGCGCTTCGCGATCGAATCGCCGCTCATCGGGCGGATCAACGTCTACAACATCCTGGCGGCCTGCGGCGCGGCGCTATCCTACGGCCTTGCGCCGGAGATCATCGCACGGGGGATCGGACAAATGCGCGCCGTGCCGGGGAGATTCGAGCGAATCGACGAAGGGCAGCCGTTCGTGGTGGTGGTGGACTACGCGCACACCGACGACGCCCTGCGCAACGTGATTGCCGCGGCCCGCAGCCTCGACCCGAAACGCATCATTACGCTCTTCGGCTGCGGTGGCGACCGCGACCGCGCCAAACGCCCGCTGATGGGCCAGGCGGCGGGGGAGAATAGCGATTTCGTGGTGCTCACGAGCGACAATCCACGCTCGGAGGATCCGCTGGCCATCATGAACGACGCGCTGGTGGGAATCCGCCGCGTGGATGTTCCGCACGTGGTAGAGCCCGACCGCGCCGCCGCCATCGCCCGCGCCATCAAGGAGGCGCGCGTGGGAGACATCGTCATCCTCGCGGGCAAGGGCCACGAACCGTATCAGATTTTGAAGGACAAGACCATTCCGTTCGACGACCGGCTGGTGGCTAGAGAAGTGCTGAAGGGTTATGGGTATCACCACCCCAAGGAACCATGATCCTGAATCTTCAAGAAGTTGCGCGGGCGATGCAGGCTTCCGGAGAGGTGCGTCCCGTACCGGTCACGGGGTGGAGTGTGGACACACGCACACAGAACGCGGGCGATCTGTACTTTGCCCTGCGAGGTCCCAACCACGACGGTCACGATTATGTCGCGTCGGCCATCGCGAAAGGGGCGGCTGGCGTGGTGGTGGAAGCCGCGTGGAAATCAGAGCCCGAAATCCGCGGGCGTCAATTGGTAGTTGCGGACACGCTTCAGGCGTTGCAGGATCTGGGCGCCTGGGCGCGCCGCCGATGGGACGGCAGGGTAGTCGGCGTGACGGGAAGCGCCGGCAAGACCACCACGAAAGACGCCATTGCGGACTTGTTGCAAGTTGAACTGGCGGTGGGAAGGACCCTTGGAAACTTCAATAATCATGTGGGCGTGCCGCTCTCCATTCTGCGGTTGCCGGACGAGTGCCGCGTCGCGGTGCTGGAGATGGGAATGAATCACGCCGGAGAGATCCGCACGCTGGCCGCGATCGCCAGGCCGGATGTCGCCGTGGTCACCAACGTGGGCTACGCGCACGTGGAGTTCTTCGGTACCATCGACGGCGTGGCCGCGGCCAAACGCGAGCTGATCGAAGCGTTGCCGCCCGACGGAATCGCGGTGCTCAACGCCGACGACGTGCGCGTGCGGGCATTCCGCGCCACGCATCCGGGGCGGACCGTGACGTTCGGCTTCGCCGAAGATGCGGACGTGCGCGCCGAGGCCTTTGAGAGCAGTCCCGCAAGCGCCGGCGGCGGCCCGGGCCCGACGCGGTTCCGCGCCTTGGGAGTGGATTTTGAAACGACGATGTCCGGACGCCACGGGGTAATGAATCTGCTGGCCGCGATCGCCGTGGCGAGGGTATTCGATATTGCACCGGAGCGCCTGCGCGAGCCGGTGCGCCGGTTCTCCGCCGGAAAGATGCGCGGCGAGCGCACGGAACATCGCGGCGTCGCGATCTGGAACGACTGCTACAATTCCAACCCCGAAGCGTCGCAATCCATGATCGATGTGCTGCGCCAGACGCCCGCGCGCCGCCGGTTCGCGGTGCTGGGAGAGATGCTGGAACTGGGCCGGGCTTCGGAAGAATTGCACCGCCGCGTGGGGCGATACGCGGCCGATCACGGAGTGGATTTTCTGATCGGCGTTAGCGGGCAGGCGAGCGTCATGGTGGAGGAAGCCGTGCGGGCCGGGCTTCCGGCGAACCGGGCGCGCTTCTTCGAGGACGCCTGCGATGCCGGCGACTACCTACGCACGCTGGCCCGCTCCGGCGATGCCGTCCTGTTCAAAGCCTCCCGCGGAGTACGCGTCGAGCGGGCGCTCGAAAGGTTCATGGCCTGACCGATGCTCTACTACCTTCTCTACGAACACCTCTTCAAGTACGCCAGCCCGCTGCGCGTCTTTCGCTACGTTACCTTCCGCACGGCCTTCGCTTCGTTGACCGCACTGTTCCTGTGCGTCGCACTGGGGCCGTGGCTGATCAACAAACTGAGGCAGTTTCAGATCGGCCAGTTCATCCGCGAGGAAGGCCCCAAGTCGCACCAGAAGAAAGCCGGCACGCCGACCATGGGTGGCGTCCTCATCATCATCTCGATCGTCATTCCGACCCTGCTGTGGGCCGACCTGCGATATCCGTACGTTTGGGTAGCCATCGCGGCGCTGCTGGGGTATGGCTGGATCGGATTTCTGGACGACTATGCCAAGGTGACCCGCCATCGCAACCTGGGACTCTCGGGCCGCACCAAGCTGGTCTACCAGTTCGCCATGGGCTTCGTATTTGCGGCGCTGCTGTTGTGGATGCGCTCCGAGGGCCGGTTCTCGAGCGCCATGAACATTCCATTCCTCAAGCAGTTCAAACCGTCGCTCATCATCCAATCGCTGTTGGCGAATCCCTGGACCTACGCGATCGGCGTGCTGCCGTTCTTCCTGTTTACGGCCCTGGTGGTGGTGTTCATGTCGAACGCCGTCAACCTCACCGATGGGCTGGACGGCCTGGCGATCGGCTTAATGGTGATCGCGGCCGGCGCGCTCACCATGCTCACCTACGCGGGTGGCCACGCGCAGTTGGCCGAGTACCTGCAACTGGCGCGCAATCCGCACACTTCCGAGCTGACGGTCTTCTGCGGGTCGATGACCGGCGCCAGCATCGGCTTCCTGTGGTACAACGCCCACCCCGCGGAAATCTTCATGGGCGACGTGGGCTCGCTCGGTTTGGGCGGAGCCATGGCGGTGGTCGCGGTGCTGATCAAGCAGGAAGTGCTGCTGGTGTTCATCGGAGGCATCTTCGTGCTGGAAGCGGTATCGGTAATCCTGCAAGTGGGAAGTTTCAAACTGCGGGGCGGCAAGCGAATTTTCAAAATGGCGCCGCTGCACCATCATTTCGAGGCCCTCGGATGGGCCGAATCGAAGATCATCGCGCGCTTCTGGATCGCCGGCCTGGTGCTGGCGCTGTTCGCGTTGACCACGCTGAAGCTGAGATAGGCGCTGAGATAGCCATGGATTTGAACGGCACAAAAGTACTGGTGGTCGGCATGAAGCGCTCCGGCGTGGCCGCGGTAAGCCTGCTCGTTGGCCAGGGAGCACGGGTGCGTGCGACCGACCTGAAATCGCTGGACGCTTTGCCCGAGGCGCGCGAACTGGTCGAGAAACTCAATATTCCCTTCCAGATTCAATCGCCGGAAGTCTTCGAAGGCTGCGACATAATTGTGATCTCGCCCGACGTTCCGGCCGACCTGCCGGCGCTCGAAACGGCGCGGCGGAGGGGAGTCCGCGTGATCGGCGACCTGGAACTGGCGGCCCCGCTGCTGAAAGGCGGCGTCATCGGGGTCACCGGCTCGAACGGCAAGACCACCACCACCACGCTGATCGGCCACATTCTGCGGCACGCAGGAGTTGCCGTGCAGGTGGGCGGCAACATCGGGACGCCGCTCGCCGCCATGATCGAGAACTCGCGGGACGGAATGTGGAACGTGCTCGAGCTATCGAGCTTTCAACTGGAAACTATCGGCACTTTCCGCGCCCAGGTCGGCGTGGCGCTGAATGTTACCCAGAACCACCTGGACCGCCATCACACCTTCGAGCGATACGCGGCGGCCAAAGCGCGGCTGTTCGAAACGCAACAAAGCGGCGATACGGCCGTGTTGAACGCCGACGATCCGACGTGCAGTTCCTTCGCCTCGCGCGGCCCGGCCGAGGTGCGGTGGTTCAGCGCGCGGCGCGATGTCGCGAACGGCGCGTGTCTGCGAGGCGAGGAGGTACTGCTCGACGGCGCGCCTCTCATGAACGTCCACGATATCCCGATTCGCGGCCAACACAACGTACAGAACGTCATGGCGGCGGCCATCGCGGCGTCGTGTGCAGGAGTCTCGCACCAAGCCATCGCCGCGGCGGTCCGCACATTTCGCGCGGTGGAGCATCGCCTGGAATTCGTGCTCACGCTCGATGGAGTGGACTTCTACAACGATTCCAAAGCCACCAGCGTGGATGCGACGTTGAAGGCGCTGGACGCGTTTCCCGGCGGCTTATGGGTGATCCTGGGTGGCAAGGACAAGGGGCTGGATTACGCCGCATTGCGAGAGCCCCTGGCGCGGAAAGCGCACGCCGCGCTGCTGATCGGCGCGGCGGCGGCGAAGATCGCGGACCAGCTTGAAGGCTCCGTTCCACTGGTGGATGCCAGGACGCTGGAGGGCGCGGTGCTGCATGCATGGTCGCACGCGAAACCGGGCGATACGGTGCTGCTGGCTCCGGCCTGCGCCAGCTTCGATCAATTCAAGAGTTTTGAACATCGCGGCGAGACCTTCAAGAAACTGGTGACGGAGTTGCAGCCCAGGACCTGATATGCCCCAACGACTCAAGACCGACAAGATTCTCTTCGGGGCCGTGCTGGTGATGGTATCGTTCGGCCTGCTGATTCTGTACAGCGCCTCCAGCGTGATGGCGAAGGTGGACCCGCGTTACGGATCGAGCTGGCACTTCGTGATCCGCCAGCTCGAATGGGCGGCCGTGGGCATTGGCGCCATGATGCTGTTGAAGACCACGCCCTACCGCAAGCTTCAAAATCGAGCGGTGGCGTTCAGCACGCTGGGAATCTCGTTCCTGCTGCTGGTGGCGGTCTACTTCATCGACACCGAGCACCACCGGTGGCTGCGCATCGGCCCGGGCGGGTTTCAGCCGTCGGAGTTGGCCAAACCCGTGCTGGTGATCTTCATGGCCTTCTTCGTCGCCTGGCGGGGGCGCGCCATCAACAATGCGCGATACACATTGATGCCCGCCGCCATGGCGCTGGGGCTGCTGATTTCCGGCGTGGCGATGGCCGACCTGGGAACTCCCGTGATCCTCGGGGCCGCGGTGGTGACGGTATTTTTCGTGGCCGGACTGGAGTTGCGCTACTGCTTCGCGGTGGTGGCCGTAGGGCTGCTGGGTGTGGTGGTGTTCATCTTTGCGGAGCCGTATCGCCTGGGGCGAGTGGTGCGCTTTGTCGATCCGGAGTTCAAGTACCTCGCCCGCTTCGATCCGCACGGCACTCTCCGCGACCGCATGAATCAGACATTGCGCACGCGCGACACCAACTACCAACTGGAGCAGTCCGAGATCGCCCTCGGCGCGGGCGGCCCGTTCGGTTTGGGCCTGATGAACGGAAAGCAGAAACTCCTGTACCTGCCCTTTGCACATACGGATTTCATTTACGCCGTGGTGGGAGAGGAGACCGGAATGCTGGGCGCGGTCGGCGTGCTGGCCGGATTTCTGGTGATCGCCTGGCGTGGATTGCGCACCACGTTGCGAATGCGCGACGATTTCGGCCGCTACCTGGCGCTGGGCGTGACCATGGTGGTGGTGGTGCAGGCCTTGATGAATATCAGCGTGGTGTTGGGCATGATGCCTACCAAAGGAATTACGCTGCCCATGATGAGCTATGGCGGAAGTTCGCTATTGAGCACGCTGGCGCTGCTTGGAATGCTGATGAATGTGAGCGAGCATGCGGGGTAATGCGGTGGCAGGATTGTGGGGCAGGTTTTCAACCTGCGGCCCGACCCCGGGTGGGCACCCCTCAATCGGCCTGGGCGGCCCCATGCAAATGCCGGCCAGGCGGGTTACAAACCCGCCGCAGGGTAGAAACCCAATGCCGCATACTTTTCCCAGTATTGGGAATGCTGCAGAATTTGTGGGGCAGGATGGTATCCTGCGGCCGAGTGGCACTCGGCCTAATCGGCATTGGCATACTGGTCGGCAGGCCGAGTGCCACTCGGCCGCAGGTTGCCAACCTGCCCCACATAAAACAGCGTGCGAGACTCAACCAACACCGGTGTCCGGTTGTGGGAAAAGTATGCGGCATTGGGTTAGAAACCTGCCCGAAATAAGGACTCACGATGCCGAGTAAGTTCCTCATGGCCGGAGGCGGTACGGGCGGGCACGTGATCCCGCTGCTGGCGGTGGCGCGCGAACTTCGCCGGCGCGGGCATGAAGTGTTTTTTGTGGGAACGGAGCGCGGCATCGAAGCGCGGCTGGTGCCGGCCGAGGGCTTCGAGTTGATGAAGATTTCGATCGGCGGGTTGAACCGCGTAGGGTGGCGGCGGAAAATATCCACGCTCTTCCGGCTGCCCCTGGCCACGGCGCGCTCACTCTGGCTGGAGCGCGGCGTGGACGGCGTCTTCAGCATGGGCGGGTATGCCGCGGGTCCGCCCGTGGTGGCCGGGTTGCTGCGCCGCATCCCGGTGGTGGTGATGGAGCCGAATGCGTTTCCGGGATTCACCAACCGGGTGGTTGGACGGCTGGCGTCGCGGGCGCTGGTTTCCTTCCCCGAGAGCGCGCGTCATTTTCCCAAGAACCGCATGGAACTCACCGGACTGCCGGTACGCGACGAGTTCTTCCACCTTCCGCCCAAGCCCCGCACGGCCACGCTCCATCTGCTGATCACGGGCGGGAGCCAGGGGTCGCGCACGCTCAACCAGGCGGCGCGGCAAAGTTGGCCGCTCTTCCGGAAGGCCGGTTTTGCGGTGCGCATTGTCCACCAGACCGGCGAAGGACGCTACGCGGAATTGCGCGACGGGTTCGCCGCCAGCGGTCTGGAAGGTCAGGTGGTGCCGTTCATCGCCGCCATGCCGGAAGCATTCGCCCAAGCCGACCTGGTGGTGTGCCGCTCGGGCGCGGGCGCGGTCGCCGAACTGGCCGCGGCGGGCAAGACATCCGTGCTGGTGCCGCTGCCTTTCGCCGCCGACGATCACCAGGCGCGCAACGCGGAAGCGCTGGAACGTGCCGGCGCAGCGCGAATGGTGCGCGATGCGGAGATGAACGGCGAAAAACTGTTCTCGCTGGTAGTGGAGCTGGCGGAAGCTTCGGGCTTGCTGGAACGTATGGGAGAGGCGGCTCGCCGACTGGCGCATCCCGGTGCGGCGCGGCGCGCGGCGGAAATTATGGAGGAGGTGGCGGCGGCATAAATCGCGTCCGCGTTGACACGGGTAGCTTCAAGCCGAAAGAATACGAGTAAGAGAATGTTTTTTCGTCCACAGCACGTTCATTTCACGGGTATCGGCGGGATTGGCATGAGCGGCATCGCCGAAGTGCTGCTCAACCTGGGATACCAGATCAGCGGCAGCGACCTGAGGCTCTCGCCGATTACGGAGAGGCTCGTCTCCATGGGAGCGCGGATTTACGAAGGCCATGCCGCGGCCAATGTCGCCGGGGCGCGTGCGCTGGTGGTGAGTTCCGCGGTGGACGAGCAGAATCCCGAAGTGCAGGAGGCGCGCCGCCTGCAGATCCCGGTGATCCCGCGCGGCGAATTGCTGGCGGAACTGATGCGCCTGAAGTACGGCGTCGCGGTGGCCGGCAGCCACGGCAAGACCACCACAACGTCGCTGACCGCGACCATTCTGAACCACGCCGGACTGGACCCCACGGTGGTCGTGGGCGGACGCGTGGGCACTATGGGCGGCTCCAACGCACGCCTGGGACATGGCGAGATTTTGCTGGTGGAATCGGACGAAAGCGATGGGTCTTTCCTGAAGTTGGCTCCCATCATCGCGGTGGTCACCAACATCGATCGCGAGCACCTGGACCATTACCCGTCGCTCGAATCGATTCAATCGGCGTTCACCGAATTCGTCAACAAGGTTCCGTTCTACGGCGCGGCCATCGTTTGTCTGGACGACCCCAACGTGCAGACGATTCTGCCGGCCATCAAGCGGCGGACGGTGACGTACGGGGCGGCGGCGCAGGCCGACGTGGAGGCCTCGGAGATCGGTTGCGGCCACTTCTCGAGCGAATTCCGGGTGCGCTATCGCACCACCGACCTGGGACGGTTTCACCTGCGCATCCCCGGGCGTCACAACGTGCTGAACGCCACCGCGGCGCTGGCCGTGGCCATGGAACTGGAAGTGAAGCCCGACACCATCCGCGAAGCGCTGGAGGCTTTCAGCGGCGTGGACCGGCGCTTTCAGGTGCGCGGCCAGGAGCGGGGAATTACGGTGGTGGACGATTACGGCCACCATCCCACCGAGATTCGCGCCACGCTCGACGCGGCCCGCCTGTGCGGTTTCCGGCACATCCACGTGCTTTTTCAGCCGCACCGTTACTCGCGGACGTTTCACCTGATGGACGAATTCGCGCGCGCGTTTCATCAAGCCGATAGCGTGTTCGTCATGGACATTTACGCGGCTTCGGAAAAGCCCATCGAAGGCGTGACGGCTGAAGCGCTGGTGGAGCGAATCCGCCAGTTCGGTCATCGGGGCGTGGAATATGTAGGGACGCTCGACCGCGGTGTGGAGGCGCTGGCCGCGGTGGCGCGCGATGGCGATGCGGCGCTCACACTGGGCGCGGGAAGCGTCTGGCAAGGCGGAGAGAAGCTGCTGGAGAAATTGCGGACCGGGGCGGCGATCTGAGATGGCGCGCGATACCAAAAAGACGGCCGAACGTTCGCGATGGCGCTACTGGCCGATCGCGGTCGTGGTGGTGTTTGTCTGCGCGTCCACCGCGGTGGCGGCTTACAAGGTGCGCGACTACGCCGTCTCGTCCCCGTCCTTCACGCTCTCCCCGGAACGGCCCGACGCTTTGACCGTCGAAGGGCAGCGTTTCGCGGTCCGCTCCAAGATTCTCGGCGTGTTCGCCGCGGACTTCGACCGCAGTATCTTTTCGACGCCTCTCGACGAGCGCCGCCGCCGCCTGCTGGCCATCGATTGGGTGGAGGACGCCTCGGTCTCGCGCATCTGGCCGGACCGGCTGATCGTACGCATCCGCGAGCGGAAGCCGGTGGCGTTCGTTTCTTTCCGCTCGGGGGTGCTGCTGATCGACGCCCACGGCGTATTGCTGGATCCGCCGGAGCAATCGCATTTCTCCTTCCCCGTGCTGAGCGGGGTCCGCGAGGACCAGGATGAAGCGCAGCGCGCCCGGAGCGTCCAAACGCTGCTGCGGTTACAGCGGGAATTCGGCGACCATTCGCGGGATATCTCCGAGGTGAATACCACCGAGCCGGACGACGTCCAAGTGGTGGTGCGCGTGGATAACCAGACGGTGGAACTGTTGATGGGCGATACCAATTTCGGCGTTCGCTACCAGAAGTTTCTTGGCCACTTCGAGGAGATTCGCAAGAAATCGCCAGAGGGCGCGACATTCGATCTGCGGCTGGACGACCGCATCACGGTGAAGGAATAGACAGGATGGCGGTGAAGACCATTTACGCGGTAGGGCTCGACGCGGGCAGCTACAAAACGCGCCTGGTGATCTGCGCTTTGGAGCGCGGCCGCCTGCGGCTGTTGGGTTGCTCGTCGGTGGAGTCCCAGGGATGGATGAAGGGCCGCATCATCGATCAGCGGGCGGTGTCCGGGTCGGTATTGGCCGCATTGCGCGAAGGGGAGCGGAGCACGGGGATCTCGGTGGACTCGGCGGTGGTCGGCGTCGGCGGTCCCACGGTGCGTGGCGCCAACGCCCGCGGCACGGTGGAGCTGGGCTTCACGCGCGAGATCGAACAGCGAGACGTCAATCGGGCGGTGGACCGCGCGCTCAAGGTGCGATTGCCGGACGACCGCATGATCCTGCAATTGTTTCCGCAGGATTCCGTTGTGGATGGCCACCCGGGCCATCGCGACCCTCGCCAGATGATGGCGTCGCAACTGGAAATCAACGTCCACCTGCTGGTCGGCGGAACGCAGGAACACCATTCCCTGGTGGGCGCGGTCAACCAGGCGCACCTCACGGTGGAAGAGACGGTGTTCGAAGCATTCGCCTCATGGTATGCGTCCGTGCCGGAGGAGGAGCGGCGCGAAGGGTTGGCGGTGGTGGACATCGGGGCGCACTCGACGGAACTGGTGGTCTATTACGGCGACCAGATGCACCTGGCATCCACGGTGCCGGTTTGCGGCGATCATTTCACGCGCGACCTGGCGCAGGGGCTCTGTCTGAGTTACGACGACGCAGAACTGGTGAAACTGGAGTACGGATGCGCCGTGTCGCGGAAGTCGCCGGAAAATATCCTGGTGGAACTGCCCACGCCCGAGGATCGCGAGATCCGCTATGCCCAGCGGAGGTTCGTCAACGAGATTCTGGAGGCGCGCGCGGCGGAGTTGTTCCGGTATGTGCGGGCCGAACTGGCTCGCGTGAATATGGAGAACGCCCTGGTGGGCGGCGTATTTCTGACCGGCGGCGGATCGCGCCTGCCGGATCTATGGGACGTCGCGGAAGAGGAATTGCAATGCCGGGCGCATTATGGCCTGGTCAAAGACGCCATCGCGAACTGGCCGGATTCCATGAAGGATCCCGAGTGGACGACGGCCGCGGGGCTCGCCATGTATTCGGCGAAACTGAAAGCCCAGGCCGAGCAGACGCGCGAGGAGGCCGGCTGGCTGGCCAAGCTTCTGCGCTAATCTTGAGGGGAGGCGACCAATGGGGCTCATGGATTCGGACATCGACCATCTGAAGTATGAGATTGCCGAAGAAGCGCGCGTGGGTGCGCGGATCAAGGTGATCGGTATCGGCGGGGGCGGCTGCAATGCGGTGGCCCGCATGGTGCGAGAAGGACTCGAAGGCGTTGAGTTCTATGCCATGAATACCGACCTGCAGGCGCTTTCCGCGTGCGACGTTCCCAACAAACTGCAGATCGGCGCCAAGATGACCCACGGGTTGGGCGCGGGGTCCAATACCGAAATCGGACGGCAGGCCGCGCTCGAGAATACGGACCACATCGTCGAGATGCTGCAAGGCGCGGACATGGTGTTTGTGACGGCCGGGCTGGGAGGCGGAACCGGAACCGGCGCCGCCCCGGTGATTGCCAACCTCTCGAAAGAACTCGGCGCGCTCACCGTCGCCGTGGTCACCAAGCCGTTTGGATTCGAAGGGCCGCGCCGCATGCGCCTGGCCGAAGAGGGCCTGGCCAAGCTGGCTTCGATGGTGGACACGGTGATCGCGATTCCCAACGATCGCCTGTTGTCGCTGGTGCCGCGCGGCACCAGTTTCTTCGAGGCCTTCAAGGTGGCCGACGATCTGCTGCGCCAGGCGGTACAAGGCATCAGCGATATCATCGTCACGCCGGGCCTGATCAATCGGGACTTCTCCGATATCAAGGCCACCATGGTGGGCATGGGCTACGCCATGATGGGGACGGCCACGGCGCGCGGCGAGAACGCGGCGGTGGAAGCGGCGCGCCAGGCGATCAGTTGTCCGCTGCTGGAGGACTCGCGCATCGCCGGGTCGCGCGGCATTCTGATTAACATCATCGGGTCCAGCCAACTGGGGCTGTTCGAAGTCAACGAGGCGTGCACCATCATCCGCGAAGCGGCCGAGTGCGACGACGTGCAGATCAACTTCGGCGTGACCTTGAACGAATCGATGGCGGATGCGGTGAAGATCACGGTGATCGCCACGGGCTTCCAGCCTGAGAGCGAGCCGCTACCGGAGAAACGTTCCGCCAGCGGCGCAGTCCCCGTAGTTCGGGTGCGCGTGCCCGAACCGGTTGACGCAGCGCCGGCCGCGCCGGACCCGGAGCCCGAGCCGGAGCCGGCGGAGGATCCATCCCCTCGCGCGGCGGTCGAGGAAGCGAAACCGGAAATCGAGCAGATGTTGCTGCCCGACGCCGATCCCGAGCTTGAACCTGAACCGCTGCTCGACCTGGACGACCTGGATACTCCGGCCTATCTTCGACAGGGCAAGCCGGCAAATTAGAGTGAAGCGGTGTGGGGCAGGTTGAAAACGTGCCCCACAATGGCAATGCGCAGTACGTGCGATAATCGAAGTTCCCCATGAAAGCCCGCGTGTATGTCACTTTCAAAACCACGGTCCTGGACCCGCAGGGACAGACCGTGTGCTCCGCGCTTCACGGACTCGGCTATCCGGGAATCGGCGAAGTGCGTCAAGGCAAGTACTTCGAAATCTCGTTCGCCCCAGGCGTCACGCGCGACCAGGCGCGGAAGGATATCGAGGCGATTGCGCAGGACGTTCTGTCGAATCCGGTGATCGAAGAGTATCGCGTCGAAATCCTGGATTGACCGCGGACGAAGCCCGTCCCGCCAGGGTCACTCTATAATGGACCTATGTGCGGCATAGTCGGTTACATCGGTTCGCGCCGGGCCGTTCCCATCATTCTTGAAGGGTTGAAACGCCTCGAGTACCGGGGCTACGATTCGGCGGGGTTAGCCGTTTATTGCGACGACAACCAGCTCGCTGTCCGGCGTGCCAAGGGCAAACTTCGAAATTTGGAAGATGCCGTGCGCCTGAACCCCGTGGACGGATCGTTCGGCATCGGCCACACCCGCTGGGCGACGCACGGGCGCCCCACCGAGGAGAACGCCCATCCGCACCGCGACTGCAAGGGCAACGTGGTGGTGGTGCACAACGGGATCGTGGAAAACTATGTGGCCCTCAAGCAGGAGCTTACGGCGCAGGGCCACGTTTTCAAAACCGAAACCGACACCGAGGTGATCGCGCACCTGGTGGAGAAGCACTTCGAAGGGAACCTGGAAAA
>Ga0181529_10000406_pt1 | contig 63959 bp, 66 predicted proteins | sample PEATcosm2014_Bin_36_FD_119763 | JGI IMG/M metagenome (GOLD analysis project Ga0181529, IMG submission 119763) | Peatland microbial communities from MTU Mesocosm Facility, Houghton, MI, USA - PEATcosm2014_Bin10_30_metaG | ecosystem: Environmental > Terrestrial > Soil > Wetlands > Peat | place...
AACAACAACAAGAGCAAGAACAACAACAAGAGCAAGAACAACAACAAGAGCAAGAACAACAACAAGAGCAAGAACAACAACAAGAGCAAGAACAACAACAAGAACAAGAACAACAACAAGAGCAAGAACAACAGCAAGAGCAACAGCAAGAGCAACTACACACGACGGCAACGCTCCTCTGAACAGAAGGCATCAGGCCCGCATCTTTCCGTGGAACACTTCACCTATTTTTCCGAGATTGAAGAGCACTTCCAGCGGCGGCGCGGAAGCATTCTCATCTGCTCGCCACTGGACTGGGCACTGATGGAGGTATGGAAAGAAGCGGGGATTCCGCTGGAAGCGGTGCTGCGGGGGATTGATGCGGCATTCGACAAATACGACCGGCGGGCGCGCAAGACGCGCAAGGTGAATTCGCTGGCGTACTGCCAGCAGGAGGTGCTGGCGGCGGTGGAAGAGCTGGCGGAAGCCGCGCTTGGCTCGAAGCGCGATCCGGGAGCGACGAGCATTCCAAACGCCGAGGTGGCGCGGTACTTTGAGCGCAACGCGCAGCAATTGGCGGAGTCGATGCATCCCGCGGCGGCCGTGCGCACGCTGACGGCCGGGCAGGCGGCGACCTTGCGGGAGCTGGCGGCTGAGCTTCTCCCGAGCCAAGGCGCGGAAGCGAAGGAGACTCCGGCGGATTTGGAAGCCTTGGAGCGGCGCATGACGGTGATGGAAGAGCGTCTGTTTGCGGCGCTGTGGAGCCATGCCGGGGACGAGGAATTGATGGAAGCGCGGGCGCAGGCGGAGCGCGAGCTGGCTCCCTACCGGGGAAAGATGAGCGCGGCGCAGATTGAGCAGTTGCTGCGGCAGTATGGCAATAAGCAACTGCTGGAACGGCACGGGTTGCCACGGCTGAGTTTGTTTTATCTATAGCGGAGTTGCAGCCGAGGCGCGTGTTGTCTGGAGACGTGTACGCCCGTCCCACGTTTGCCAAAAGAAGGCGGATGCGGGCCCCCGACGTTGGTTCCGTTTGCAATGATTGCTTTCCGCCGGGGTCACAACCCGATATGCTGATAGAGTGCAGTTCACAATAGAAAAACTCATCTACGGCGGAGACGGGCTGGCCCGCATCCCCGCCATCGGCGACGAGCGGCGCGGCAAAACCGTCTTTGTGCCTTATGTTGCTCCCGGGGAACGGGTGGAAGCAACGGTGGTGGAAGAACGCAAGGGCTATACGCGGGCCGCACTGGTGGAGGTGCTGACCGCGTCGCCGGAGCGCACGGCCCCGAGGTGCCCGCACTTTGGCGTGTGCGGCGGCTGCCACTACCAGCACCTGGAGTACGGAGCGCAACTGGAAGCAAAGCGGCAGATTCTGCAGGAGACGATTCTGCGCGGAGCCAAGCTGGAACTGCCGCATATCGAGATGCATTCCGGCGAGGCCTACGGCTTCCGCAACCGGACGCGGATGAAGATTGCGGTAGAACCCGAGTTTGCGCTGGGCTACTACCGGCAGGGCTCGCACGAACTGGAGGCGGTGCACGAGTGCCCGATCAGTTCGCCGCTGATCAACCAGGCGATTGCGGCGCTGTGGGAGCTGGCGGGAGAGGCTACGAGCTATCCTTCACTGCGGGAAGTTCAGTTTTTCGCCAATCACAATGACAGTGAGCTGCTGGTGGAGTTGTTCATCCATCACGCGACCACGCCGGTGCTGCTGGCAAAATTTGCCCGGCTGCTGCGGGAGCGGATGCCGGAGATTGCGGGAGTTGCGGTATTTGCCAGCGGCGGCGGAGATGACGATCTGGAGGACGGCAACCTGGAAGCCTCGCGGAGACTGAGCCGGGCCGGGGTTCCGTTTGTTGAGGGAACTCCAAGCTTGACCTACCAGGTGGGCAGCCACGGCTATCGCGTCTCGGCGGGATCGTTTTTCCAGACGAACCGCTTTCTTGGCGCAAAGCTGGTGGAACTGGTGACGGCCAGGCGCAGTGGGCGGGCGGCGCTGGACCTGTATGCCGGAGTGGGACTGTTTACGCTTCCGATGTCACACAACTTCGAGCGCATTACGTCGGTTGAGATCGCCCAGAATTCATTTGACGATCTGGCCGCCAACGCCGCGGTTCCCCACATTCAGGCAGTACACAGCACGACGGAGGATTACCTGAACGCGGCGCGCGGACGCTGGGATTTTGCCATCGTCGATCCTCCGCGCGCGGGACTTGGCGCGAGGGTGGTGAAATCTCTGGTTGGGCTGCGAATTCCGCAAGTCGCCTACGTTTCCTGCGATCCGGCAACATTATCGCGCGACCTGGTGACGTTGCTCGCGGCGGGATACCGGGTCGAGGAAGCGCACCTTGTGGACCTGTTCCCGCAGACGTATCACATGGAAACCGTTCTCCACCTGGCGCGCTGAACGCCGGTGGAAATTTTGAGAAGACCGAAGGAGTGAAGAAATGTACGCATTGATTCTGGTTCGCTACCGGGTTCCAATGGATGAGGTTGCCAAGGTTACCGACGAGCACCGCGCCTATCTGCGCGAATTGAAGGCGGACGGGACGCTGATTGCCGCCGGGGCGATGAGTCCGCGGTTTGGCGGGGCAATTCTGTTGCGCGTTCCCGATGACAACCCGAACCAACACCTGGGCGACGTGCGCGACGAGGATCCGTTTTATAAAAGGGGCATCGCCAACTACGAGCTGATTGCCTGGAACCCGAGCATCGGCAAAGAAGACCTGGACAAGCTGTAAGAGCAAGCACAGGCTTGAGAATCTTGCTGGCAATCGAAGCTGGGCTCTCCCGCCATTCCACGGCTCTCGGCGGCCGCGGGTGGGAGGGCCAGGCCCGCAAGGGTTGCCAGAGGCGGTGACGCCCCCATGACTGACGCGTCCACCAACCCGGAAGCTGCCAGTCCCCGCCGCCCGCCTGCCGCGCCGCTGTTTGCCGCCACCCTGCTGTTTTCGGCGGGAATCATTCTGCAGAACTACGTTTACAAACCACCCGCACTGTATCTGCTGTGCGCCGCGGGCCTGGCGCTGTGCGCGCTGCTGGCGTTGCGGCTTGCGAACGGGAGACGCGGCGCGGTACTGGCCTACAGCGCCGCGGCACTGGCGTTTTTCCCGGCGGGAGCCCTGCTGACAGCCGCTGCCGCATCGCAACCACAGGCGGCGTCCACCCTATTGAATTACGCGAACGGCGACGAGGTGACGCTGACCGGGTATGTGGCGCGCTCGGGTTCACTGCGCGCGGGACGCGACGTTCATGAATCGCTGGACTTTGCCGTCCAGGAGGCGCAGTTTGACGGCGAGGCGGCGCAGGCGGTGACAGGCAGCGCACGCTTGAGCCTCTACGTTCCCGGCTCGCGCTCCGGCTTTGGGTGGGAAACCGAAGAGGAAGGACTCGACGAGGCCGCCGCGCCGCCGGTCTTTGACTACGGACAGCGGCTGCGGATTCGAGCCAAGCTGCGGCCGCCGACGAACTTCCGCAATCCGGGCGATATGGACTACGTTGGCTGGCTGCGCGGCCAGGGAGTGGCCGTCCTGGGCTCGGCGAAATCGACCGATGTGGAGGTACTTGAGGGTGCGGGCGGCAGCCTGCTGGAGCGGGTGCGGTGGCGGGCGCGGCGCAGCGCCCTGGAGCAGATGGAGCGGCTGTGGCCCGCCCCGTACGCGGCGCTGTTCCAGGCGATGGTGCTGGGCGAACGCGGCCTGGTGGGGCGCGGGCAGCGGCTGGAGTTCCAACGCAGCGGGACATTTCACCTGCTGGTGGTCAGCGGCATGAACGTGGCGATCTTCGCGGTATTCCTGCTGTGGCTGATGCGCCGGCTGCGGCTGCCGGTGGAGTACGCCATTGTGGCGGCGATTGCGATCACCTGCGGTTACGCCTGGCTGACCGAGCTGGGCACGCCGATTCTGCGCTCGGTCCTGATGATTGCCGCCTACCAGGTTGCGGCGCTGCTGAACCGCGAACGGGCTCCGCTGAACACGGTTTCACTGGCGGCGCTGGTGCTCCTGGTGATCAACCCGGAGGCGCTGTTCGATCCCAGCTTCCAGCTCACGTTCCTTGCCGTGCTGACCATCGCGGGACTGGCGGTGCCGCTGATGCAACACACGACCATGCCGATGCGCGAGGCTCTCGACGACCTGGAAGGCCTGGGGTACGAACTGATGCTGGCGCCGGCGCAGAGACGGTTTCGCAGCGGGCTGCGCGCGATGACGGCGGCGCTGGGGCGGGTGACGGGGAAGCGGGCGGCGCGCTGGCTGACGCTGAAGTCGAGCTACGCGCTGATTGCGCTGGCCGAACTGTTCATGCTCTCCGCACTGATGCAGGTGGCCTTCGTTGTGCCGACGATCTGGTACTTTCACCGGGTGAACGCGCACGCGCTATGGGCCAACATGGCGGTACTTCCACTGACGGGCGTTTTGATGCCAGCCGGGGTGCTGGCGGTGGTGTTTTCCTATGTCGCGAACTGGATGGCGGCGCCGTTTGCGCTGGTGGCGCGGTGGTCGCTGCAAGGCATTCTGCTGGCGGTTCACTGGTCAGGAGGAGCACAACTGACAGATCGCCGGGTAGCCATGCCGGCGCTGGCGGCGGTCGCGGCGGTTGTCTTCTGCTACGGGCTAGCCTTGCTGCTGGCGCGCCGGCGGCCCGCCCTTGCGCTGGCTTCGCTGGCACTGCTGGCGGCCTCGGCGTGGGTTACGTTTGCGCACCCGCGCCCGTTTGAGCACAATCCCCGGGCCCTGGAAATTACTGCGATCGACATTGGCCAGGGAGATGCATTTTTGGTGGTGACGCCCGGCGGGCACACCCTGCTGTTGGACTCGGGCGGGTTGCTGGGGATGAGCCACAGCGACATGGATATTGGCGAGGATGTAGTTTCGCCCTATCTATGGCAGCGCGGGTTGATGCGCCTGGACGCGGCCGCCTTCAGCCACAGCCACTCGGACCACATCGGCGGGATGACGGCGATTCTCGCCAATTTCCGTCCCCGCGAGCTCTGGTACGCGCCCAACTATCCCTCGCACGAGGTGGAATCGCTGTGGGAGGCGGCCGACCGGTTGCAGGTAAGGCGCATCGAGCGGCACCACGGCGAAGAGTTTGATTTCGATGGTGTCCACTTTGAAGTACTGGCGCCGCCGGCGGTGTGGGAGCTGAAGCCGCGCGGACAAGACGATGCCTCGATGGTGCTGCGGCTGAGCTACGCGGGACAGACGGCGCTGCTGGTGGGCGACATTCACAAACGGATCGAGAAGGTGCTGGTGGAGGAGTCCGAGGAGAGTCACGAGTCCCTGCACGCCGACCTGCTGAAGGTGGCGCACCACGGCTCGAATACATCGTCGTGCGAGGAATTTCTGGACGCCGTACAGCCTGAGTATGCGGTGATTTCGGCGGGGATACGAAATCCGTTTCACCATCCGCGGACCGAGGTCATCGACCGCCTGGCGGAGCACCAGGCGAGAACGTACCGGACGGACATGTTCGGGCCGGTAACGTTCTACATCGATGGCAGTGGAATTCATCCGTGGGTGGCGCGGTAGGCGCATAGCCGGGATGGCAGGGCACTGGAAGCGGGGCCGCGCGCCGCGGCGGCGGTGGATTTATTCTTCCGCCTCGCTTTCGGTGAGGCCCCTGCCCTGGTAGCTGGCAAGGATGGCGCGGGCTTGCTCGGCCTGATCTTCGCGGACCTGGAGCTTCACTCCTCCGACGCCGGGCAGGATGTCCTGCGGGGCGTCGAAATTGGTACTCAGAACGTCAATTCCGGCGGACTGCAACAGGCTCTCGACCACCATGGCTTCGGATTCCTGCTCGCTCTCAAAAATGACTACCAATGGTTCGTTTTGCTCTTCCTGCGATGTCTCCGGCATGCCGTCTCCTCCTGCTGTGGTTCGATGCAGATTGATGAGCGTAATACCGCCTGAGCCCGCGGTCAATGGGATTGCGGCGGGAGGAAGACGATGGCAGGTTTTTTCCGCACCGCCGGGGGAGTGGCGTCATCGAACTACCATGCGGGAGGAAGTGGGGAGGAATTACATGGACCAGGACGAAGCCGGTTCAGCTGGAAAACTTGACGAAGGACGGCGCCTGCGGCGTCTGCAACTGATGATGAACCTGGTGATGCAGGTGATTGCGCAGGATTCCAATTTGACCTTGGACGAAGCGTCGCAGATGGTGGCCGACTCCCGCGCCGCGGCGCTGGCACTGTTTCCGGGCAAGGAACTGGCCTACGACCTGCTTTGGCGTCCACGCTTCCAGCGCCTGATGCGGGAACGGTTCCGGCTGCAATAAGACAGTTTGAAAGGAAGCTGGGCGCGCCCGGGAGCAGGGCGTCAGTGCGCGTCTTTTTCCAGCCGGGTGAGGCGCAGCGTCATGGTTCCCCAGAAAAGGTGGGAGCGCATCTGCACGGGCAGATGGGAAGCGTCGTCGGTAAACCAGACCCAGACCTTGCCGCGTCCCTTCAGAGGTTCGGCGCCGGAGTAAACGGCGACGCGCACGGTGTGAAAGGTTCCGGCGTCGGTTTTGACATCCTCGCGGCCCTCGACGTAGGCGGTGACATCGACGGTTTTGGCGCCGTCATTGAGGGGAAAACGATGCACCGTTCCGGGCTCCAGGTTCTGCGCGCCGAGGTAGTAGATTCCGGAGAGCACATCGGTGACGCATGGCGGCGAGTCGGTCTCGACATGTTTGATTTCGCCATTGCGGAGATTGCGCTCGTCGAGCACGCTCTTGCCGCGCGCGGGGTCAAACAGAAGAGTGGTCTCCCGCATGTGCAGGCCTTCTTCGGTGTGCTTGAGGATGCGGCCCGAGCAGAGGGTTTTGCGGTCGAAGTATGACTCCAGACGGTCTTGTACGCGATAAAGGACGGCTACGGCGCCGGAGGCTTCCGCGGTTGCGATGACGTGCTGAAGTTCGCCAGTCTGCTCGATCCTCAAGGTTCCCTGGCCAGCCTTCCAGAGACGCCACTCGGCGTCATAGTGCAGGGTCTGATTGTTGGGGAAGCGATAGGAACCGGTGACGGGCTCGATTGCGGCCGGCGCGATAGCGGAGATGGTGGCCTGCTGCGCGGCGAGGATGGGGAAAATCGTCGCGGCGAGAATCCACGGGAGAATTGGTTTCAGAATTCGCATCGGTTCAGCGCGCCATCCAAATCTTCTTGGCGGCCAGGGCGGAGATCACCGCCAGGGCGCCGAGCAGGGCATTGTATTCACGATGCTTGTAATAAAGCTCCGGCGAAAACTGCGCGCTTCGCTGCTGGCCGGCGCGCAGCTTGGGCAGCAGCCTGGGCACGCGGGCACAGTACTCCGCGTAGGCAGGGAAGTGTTGGCGCAGGAACTGTTCCTCGCCGCGAATCACCGGAAGGTAAATGGCCGCGAAGAGGATAACCAGGGCCACGGCGATTTCCCAGCGCAGCGCGGCTAGGGCGAAACCGGAGGCAATCACGATGGATCCAAAGTACAAAGGATTGCGGGTATAGGCATAAGGGCCGCTGGTTGCGAGTTCCTCATTTTTGCGGACGTGGCCGCTGGCAAGGGCGCGCAGGCAGACACCGGCCAGGACGATGGCCGATCCGGCGCCGAGCGACCACCATTGCGGCCGGGCCAGGCATAGGAAAAGCGCCGCGAACAGGAATCCTAACGGCACACGAATTCTCTTGGCAACACGTCCCCAGTCCATTGGCACCTTTGGCGTAGTGGCTTCCTGTATTCTACGGCATCGAATGCGAAGCGGTGCGGCGGGCGGCGATGGCTGGCTTGCGGAAAGCTGGGGATGGGCGGAAAGGAGCAAGCGGAAAGGCAGCGGCCGCCGATTGGCTGGCGTAGTTTGCGGATCGCTATCCCTGCGGATCGCTATCCTGGAAGCTCTATTTTAAGCAGCAGAGAATCAACGCAGGAGGAGGTCGATTTCAGCCAGGACGCGGCCGACGGTGATGTTGCCGAGGCCGGGGTCGGTGGCGCGTTTGTGGCTGTAGCTGGTGATGCTTGCCGGATCGCGCAGGACCGAGGCGCCTGCCCAGTAGGGGCCATTTCTGGCGGGATCGGTGGGACCAAACAGAGCGACGGTTCTTACTCCGAGCAGGGCTGCCAGATGCATGGGGCCGGTGTCTGGGCCGACGAAGAGCTGGGAGCGGTGCGCCAGGGCGATCAGTTCGCTAATCGAACTGAACAACTCGACCGCATTGCCTTGGCTGGCGGCGACCACCTGGCGGGCCAGCGTCTGCTCGCCGGGACCATAGTTGACGACCGAGCGCAAACCGCGGGCGGCAAGAGCGATGGACAACTCCCCATAATGCACTGGATCCCACTGCTTGGCGCCCCAACCCGCGCCGGGATTGAGGATGGCAATGGGCGATTGCGCCAGGCCCAGGGATTGCAGAGTGGCGTCGATGCGCTGCTGGCTTGCCTGGTGGCGCGGCAGCAGGGCGGTGCCTGGTTGCAATGTTGCGGTGGCGCGCGAGAGGCCAAGTGTTTCCAGCCAGGTCTGCACCACTTCCAGGTTCTGCTCGATGACGTGGATGGCGCGGCCATCGACCAGGGATCCGTAGAACCAGCGGGCGATGGGTTCCCTCGGCTGGCGGAAACCAAGGACAAGCTTTGCTCCCGAGAGCCGGGCCAAGACTGCGGACTTGATTGCGCCCTGGAGGTCGAGCGCCGCGTCATACTGGCGCGCCCGCATGGCGCCGATGGCGTCCAGAAACTCTCGCCTGGTCTGGGGGCTGAGAAGGCGTTTACGCCAGCTACGGGTGTCAACCAGATGGAGTTCGTCGAGCAGCGGACGTCCGGCTCCGCGCGGGCCTGCCAGATCGACTCCGGGGGCGCACAAAAGCTCCCGCCAACGCCGCTCGACGACCCAGCCGATGCGCGCCTCGGGCAAAGCGCGGCGCAGCATGGCGACGGCGGGCAGGGCGTGGAGCACATCGCCCATGGCGCCCAGGCGCACCACCAGCGCGCGCGGAATCATCTTGGGACCAGCAGGGGTCACGCGCAAGTTCGATCCAAACGAATCCGCAGCCCGCGGAGACTCCATCGGGGCGGATCGAGATGTGGAAGTTCCTGCTCCATGGATGCTATTTCCCTATTGTTCGCAACAATTCCGTGCTGGAGTGGTCTTTGGGATCGCCCACGATTTCAACCCGGCCGCCGCAGGCTTCGACCTCGTTGCGCTCGGGAACGGTAGCGCGAGTGTAATCGGTTCCCTTGGCCTGGATGTCGGGCTTGATCTCGCGGATCAGGGCACGGACATCGGGCTCATCGAAGATGACAACGGCATCGACCGCCGCGAGGGCGGCAATGATCTCGGCGCGCTCCATCTCAGGCATGGCCGGGCGTCCGGGCCCTTTCAGGGCGCGTGCGCTGCGGTCCGAGTTGATGGCGACGACAAGTTTTCCGCCCAGCGCCCGGGCCGCTTGCAGGTAGCGCACATGGCCGACGTGGAGGAGATCGAAGCAGCCGTTGGCGAGGGTCACAGGGTGACCCTCGGCGCGCCAGGCGGCTACCTCTGCGGCTAATCCCGAGCGTGTAACGATGCGTCCCATGAAACGCTCCCAAGTACTGTTTGCGACTGACGGTTATGGCTCCAGCGCAGCCAGAAGTTCGGCGCGGCTGACGGTTGCAGTGCCGCGCTTCATGACGACGATTCCACCGGCATAGTTGGCCAGGCGGGCAGCACTGGCGGCGCCGGCACCGGCGGCCAGGGCGGCGGTGAAGGTCGCAATCACGGTGTCGCCAGCGCCGGTTACGTCCACCACCTGGTTGGAGCCATGGATGGGAATCTCCAGCGGCGTTTTCCGTTTTTCGAAGGCTACCATGCCGTCGCCGCCGCGGGTGATGACCAGCGCGTCGAGCTTCATCTGGCGGACGAGCGCGGCACCGGCTTCGAATAGCTTCTCGCGATTGTCTCCGATCTTGAAGTGGAGCGCATCCTCGACCTCGGATTCATTAGGAGTGGCCGCGGTGACTCCATCGTAGTCCAACATGCGGTAGCGGCTGTCAAGGGTCACGGGAGTGTCACCGAGCGCGCCCTTGGCGCGGACCAGATTGAAGAGGCGCGGCGACACTGCGCCGTAGCCGTAATCGCTAAGCAGGACGGCATCGGCGGCGGGGGCGTATTCACGGGCCGAAGCCACCAGTTCGACCAGCGCGGGATGAGCGTCGCGCAGCATCTCGCACTCGCGGTCGATGCGCACGACCTGCTGCCGCGAGGTGTGCGCCGAGTAGGCCAGCACGCGCGTCTTGGTGGTGGTGACGTGGCCCTTGAGTTTGGAAATGCCGCTGATGGAAATTTTGTTCTTGCGAAAAATCTGGAGCAGGGCGCGGCCTGGTTCGTCATCTCCCAGCAGACCGACGGGCAGAGCGGTTACGCCCAGGGCGGCAAGGTTCATCACCGCATTGGCGCCGCCGCCGGGAACCAGGATGCGGTCGCGATGCTTGAGAATCAGCACCGGGGCCTCGCGCGAGACGCGCGCGATCTCGCCGTAGACGAATTCATCGGCGATCAGGTCGGCCATCACCAGGACGCTGAGGTTGGAGAACGATTCGACGATACGGCGAAGCTTCTGCGGCTCCGTCAAGCCATGATGAGCCGGGTGCCTCGGAGAAGGTTTCTTTTGGATACGCGCCATTGCACAAGGATTCTCTCACGGGGCGCGAACCGTGGTTGTGCAGAAATGACTGGTGCGATTCCCATTCTGGGGCAAGCGGGATTCCTGCGCCGGAAAATCTTGTATCAGCCAGGCTTGCGCGCTACGATTGCGCCCATGATGCGCTCCATTGTGTACTACAGCACCGCGGTGCGAGCGATGTCAGCGGAAGAACTGGCGGCGTTGGAGCAGGAGTGCGCGCTGAACGCTGGCCACGTTGGCATCACTGGAATGCTGCTGCACAAGAATGGAGAGTTTCTGCAGGTCCTCGAAGGACCCAAGGGCGTGATCGGCGATATGTACGCCAGGATTCTGGTCGATCCGCGGCACACCGTCGCCGGCAAGATCAGCGACCGCCCCATTGCCCGCCGTGAGTTTGAGGGAGCGACCGTGCGCTTCAGAAATCTTGACACGGCGCCGGCCGGAACGCCGTTCCTGACACCGTTCAGCTATGAAGCGTTCCGCGCCAACCCAGACCTGGCATTGCTGGTATTGAAGTATTTCTTCTGCGACCAAGGCGATGAGCCGTCTCCGGCCGAGAGCTGGTTGAGCGCGACTGCGTCACTCGTCTGATGCCGCTGCGCGATTCTTTTTGACGGCGCCGGTGAAGTTCTCCACGCATTTTTCCGAGATGTGCACCGGGTTGGAGCACTGCCCGGCGGCGGCGCGATTGAAAGCGCGATAGAGACGCTTGACGTCCACCTTGCCGTTGCGCAACTCGCGCTCCACCGCGTTGTGCATGGCGGCCAACAGCTCCGTGCGCAATTCATTGAGGACCTTGTCGATGTAGATGTAGGGCATACGTCCTCCCGAGACGATGGCGCCAACCCGATGAAGTGCGAGCAGGCTCGCCGTGACCGGCTCGCTGTAACGATTAACGATACACGGCGGGAGGCATTTCCGCTGCTCCGCGCCATGTACAGCGGCGGAACGGACACCAGCTAGCCTGGAGCGGGCAGCCGGAGGAAGCTGCGGACCGCATCCGCGGCGGGCTGGATGACTGCCGCTCCGAAGTCCTCCAGCCAGTGCATTTCGGGATCGCGCCGGAACCAGGTGAGCTGGCGTTTGGCGTAATTTCGATGACCCTGCTGGGCGCGCGCGATGGCCGCGGCGAGGGCGCACTCGCCGCGCAGGTATTCGGCTGCCTGGCGGTATCCAAGGGATCGCATGGCGAAGACCGCCGGGCCGTAGAGCGAGAGCAGGCGGCGAGTCTCGTCCACCAGGCCATGCTCGAACATCTGGGCGCAGCGGCGGTTGATGCGATCGTAGAGTACGGCGCGCTCGGGGCCGAGGCCGATGCGAAGGATGCGGTAGCCCTCAATGGGATCGCGGCCGGCGCGCAGCAGGTCACTCATGGGCCGGGCGGCAGCCGCGCAGACTTCTATGGCGCGGATCAGTTTCGGCTCATCGTTGGGATGGATGCGGGCGGCGGCTTCCGGGTCGAGGCGGCGCAGCAGACGCCACAAGGAAACGGGGCGATGGCGGCGGCGCAGCCGTTGGCGCAACGTCTCGTCACGCTGCGGCCCGGCGAATAGGCCGTCAAGCATGGCGCGCAGGTAGAGACCGGTACCACCGCTGACGATGGGAAGATGGCCACGCGCGGTGATCTGGCGGGCGGCGGCGCGGGCCAACCGGGCGTAATCACCGGCGGTAAAGTAGGCATCCGGAGCGACGACGTCGATGAGGTGGTGAGGCACGCGAGCCTGATCTTCGCGGGAGGGTTTGGCGGCGCCAACCTCAAACTCGCGATAGACGGCCACCGAGTCACAACTGATGATCTCGCCACCGAAGCGCATGGCAAGCTCCAGGGCCAGGGAGGATTTTCCGCTGGCGGTGGGACCGGCGAGGACGACCAGCGGCGCCTGGTCCAGGGTCATCGGACGCCCAGGACCTGATGCAGGAAAAAGGGGAAGTAGCGCAGGACGGCGATGACGATGACGAGCGCCAGGACGACCAGGAGTCCGAGGATGTATGGGGTTTCCGGCTGGCGATTGAGAAGTGGCATCGCGGTCATTCTACGCGAAGCGGGGCGCGGGCGGAGGAATCTACTGGTACTGATCCATTTCACCGGTCTTGGGGTTGTAGAAAAAAGTAATGCGGAGGGCCAGGTAGGGGCCGTGGAATTCATGCGGCAGCGGTGAGAAAGGATCGGAAGCGGAGATTCCTCCATAGGCGGCGCGGTCAAGGGGAACGTCTCCCGACGGGAACTCGACGTACATGCCGGCGACTTTGCCGTTGGGAGTGATGAGGAATCGGATGGCGACCTTGCCATGTTTGAGCAGAGGAGGGCGGGCTTCCTCGGGAATCAGATTGTACCAGTTGGCCTTGATCGATTGCAGGACGCGCGACAGGTACGGGCCGAAATCGACGCCCTGGGTGTCACTGAGGACGTCAAAGCCGCCCACGCTGGCATTGCGGTCACTTGCGCCCATGCCGTAGCCGGCGCCACCGCCTCCGAAGGAGCCGCGGCGGGCATTGCGGGCAGCTTGTGCGATCAGGTCTCCGGCCGAGCTTGGCGTCCGGAATGGATTCTCCGCCGGCTGCGCGTCGGGTTGGACTCTTTGCTGGGGAAAGTTGTTCATGGCCGATTGCGAGTTTGACGGCTGAGGCTGGCCTCCAGGCGGCTCCTGCGGCACTTGAGGACGCGCGGAAGACGCTCCCGGAGGGGTCTGATTGCCACGCAGGCGCGCCGCCTCGCGCAATGCATCGAGCGTCTTCTGGTCGATTTGCGGATGAGTGGTCTGGGCGATGCGGTTCTTGTCGCTCAGCTTGTCGGCGTGAACCTTTTCTGGAGGTTTCTGCAAATCCTGGGGCAGTTCCAGATAGGTTGGTTCCTTGGTTCGCGCCAGGTCTTCGGCGCGCAGCAGGTGCGGCTGGGCCCAGTTGGGCAGCAAATCCGGCGAGAAAATGACCAGCAGAACCAGGACGATGTGGACGACGACCGAGATCCAGAACGCCTCGCGCATGCGCGCACGGGCGAGTTCATCCTCGAGTTGCGCCAGCAGGTGGGGGACAAACTCGGGCTCTTCGTCCTCCACCATGTGCATCCGTCGATGCCTGGCGGGCACCGTCTCAGGCGGCGCAGGGGGGGGTGGAGGCGCAAGCGGATTATGGTCTTCGGGTTCGATCCTGGTACTCCTAGCAAACGTTTGCGTGAGACGGCCGGCGCCGCGGCATCGAAAACCGCGTCTGGCCGTGCTGGCGCCTCGGCCTGCTTCCGGCTGCGATCCGGAGGCGTAACTATGATTTTCGCACTGGAGAGGGCATTAGATCTGGCTAAATGACCGGCTCCGGCAGCGATCGTTGGGCTGAGCCCTCAGCGCATCCCCATCCTCAGCTTGGGACCCACGGGAATGCGGGGCATCGCAGGCCGCTTGATTGGCGGCTTTGCCGGCAGTTCAATCCGCACTCCCGCGCTTGTCCCCTGCCATGGCAGCGCCGATGGCCGCGGCGACCTCATCGAGGTGTGCGCGTTTCCGGTGTTCGGCCATATGCTGCTGGATTTCAAAGGCAAGCGCCAGTGCCGCGCGTCCGTCCTCCAAAGTCACCTCGGGAGTTGCGCGCCTGCGTACGGCCTGGAGAAAGCTGGCTAATTCGGCGCGGAGCGGCTCCTCCTTGCTCACCGGCGGCTTCGAGGGCTCGATCTCAGGCATTCCGCCGGCGGTCGGCCTGACGGTGAGGGAAAAGACATCGCGCCGCGAGTAATCGAGCGAAACATACTGTGCGGGCTGAAAGAATCGCAGCTTGCGCACCCGTTCGGTGCTGATGCGGCTGGCGGTAAAGTTGGCGATGCATCCACTCTCAAACTCGATGCGGACGCTGGCAATATCGACCTTGTTGGTGAGCACGGGCAACCCGACGGCGCGCAACTCACGCACGGGCGAGTTTGCCATCTTCAACACAATGTCGAGATCGTGGATCATCAGGTCCAGGACCACGTCCACATCGAGCGAACGCGGAGAAAAGACGCTGAGGCGGTGCACCTCAAAAAACATGGGACGGGTGAGCAGCGCCCAGGTGGCCCGGACGGCGGGATTAAATCTCTCCAGGTGACCGACTTGAGCGACGCAGCCATGAAGTTTGGCGAGCCCGATGAGGGCGTCGGCCTCGGCCAGGGAAAATGCCAGCGGCTTCTCAATGAGTACGTCCAAGCCGCGTTCCATGAGCTGGCGCGCGGTTTTGAGGTGCGCCACGGTAGGCACGGCTACGCTGACGGCCTGGAGCGCGGGACAGGCCGCCAACATCTCGTCGAGCGAAGCAAATGCCTGCCCACCAAACTCCGCGGCTACCGTCTGGGCGCGCGAGCGTTCGGCGTCCACCACGGCGGCCAGTTCGACGCCCTCGGCAGCCAGTTCCTTGTAGACTCTGGCATGGTTGCGGCCAAACGAGCCCACCCCCACAACCGCGACCTGCAGCTTGTCATTATGCACATCTACGATTCTCTCAGATGCGGCCGCCGGGGAGAAGTGGCGAGGGCGGCGATTGGGGCCCGGAACGGTTCAAGCCCACACTGAAGTGATTGCGTTGGACCGAAACCCATCGAAGCAGCGCTGCCGTCTAGTTACGAAAGTGAAAAAGCGAGTCGTCGAAAAACGCAGTCCGGATGGGTCACCGACGGGGTTTGAGCTGGTACTAATGCCTGACAAGGGAATCGTATTCGCAATCGTTCCTCCTGTGCGAGAATGCCGGTAACGAGCTTCTCCGAGCCGTGAAAATTGCGGGAACGGGGCAGTTGAGGGCGGTTCCCGATAAGGTCTTCCGGCGATTCCACGTTGATGGGATTGGGCAGATCCTGCAAAACGGAACCGGCACGGTCGCAACCTCTGAATCGCACGTACGACGGCAAGAACGCACGCATACTGGCCCGCGCCAATTGCGGGAGCAATGCCATGGTTGGGACGGAAGGTTGAAGCTTTGGCCGAATGCATCCATATCTTGCTGGTCGAGGAAGACCCGGCGATTCGTTTGTCACTGCTCGAATCCATCTCTCCGATGGCCACGGTTCAGGTCTCTTGCAGCGGTTTTGAAGCGCTGAGCCGGGCGGCGCGGCAGATACCGGATCTGATCATCTTCGACTACCGCCTGCCCGACATGACCGGAATCGAGTTGCTGTCCTTGCTGGGCATGTCATTCCCGGATATTGCGGCGGTGCTTCTGGCAACGCCCACTGAGATTGCGGGTCTGATGGCTGGTTCAGGCGGACGAGTGGATGAGTTCATCGAGAAGCCGTTCTTCGTGGAAGACGCACTGCCGCGCATCCAGCGCGTGCTGGACCTGGTGGCGCTGAACAAGGCCGCTAGCGAAGCCGCCGACTGCAACAGCGTGCGCGGTTCGCTGACGCAGATGTCAGTCCTGGATCTGATCCAGGCTCTGGATACGGGGCGAAAGACCTGCCGTCTTGTGCTCACCCACAACCGCCTGGTGAGCCGGATCTACTTCCATGATGGCCGCCTGGTTCATGCCACTTGCGGCAATCTGAGCGGAGCAGCGGCGGTTTACCAAGTGATAGCCTGGACGGCTGGCACATTCCTGATCGACTTCCAGTGGGGAGAGTGCCCGCGCACCATCACTCAAAACACACAGGCGGTGGTGCTGGAGGCATTGCACCGGCTGGACGAATCGCAGCGAACCATGGAGCTGGGGAAGTGTGCATCCTAGTCTGCCGATTCTCTGCTGGATTCCATTCTTCCGTGGCAGGCGCGCTCCGATTCTGAACCTGGCCGCCGGCGCTGGTTGTGCCAGCGAACGTTTTCCGGCTTAGAACTGGCGGAGGAATTCCCATACAATCGCACCCGAGGCCGCCGCCCGCTGGGCGCGACTTTCTGTGATCCCATATTCACAACTTGCTGATTCGAGGAGCCGAACTCGCATGGCCACCAAGTCCACAGCCGCCAAGAGCGCAACAAAATCCACACCGGGTTCGATCGACCCGCCGAAGCTTTCGCATTATGACGGCGCGGGACGAGCCACCATGGTTGACGTCTCCAGAAAACCGCCGACCCAGCGCAGCGCCGAGGCCAGCGCACGCGTGATCATGAGCCCGAAGGTTCTGGCGGCACTGCCCGGGAACCAGAAGGGTAACCCCTTCGAGGTTGCCCGAATCGCAGGAATCCAGGCGGCTAAACGCACGGCAGAGCTAATACCGATGTGTCATAGCGTGACCCTGAGTTTCGTAGATATCTCGTATTCGCTGTGCGAAGATGGGGTTACGCTTTGTTCACGAGCCTCGACCACAGCCGAAACCGGGGTGGAGATGGAGGCCTTAACGGCGGTTTCCGTGGCGGCCCTTACGATTTATGACATGTGCAAGGCTCTAGATAAGGGCATCGAGATCCGTTACATACAACTGGAGCGCAAGCGGGGCGGTAGGAGCGGCGAGTATCGGCGCCCAACCGGACCGCGGAAATCCAGAATCTAGTTGGAATGGAAGTTGAAGCTATGGGCGCGGGCATACACGTTCTGGTGGTAGACGACAATCCTCAAATCCGCGAGCTGCTGCTCGAATCGCTGCGACCACTGGGTAACATTGTGGGCTGCGCCAACGCCTCGGAGGCAACTCGCAGGGCGGCCGAGCAGACGCCGGACCTGATTGTCTCGGACTACCGCATGCCGGGGCTGAACGGATTGGAGCTACTGGCCAAGCTGCGCCAGCCGTTCCCGCACCTGGCGGGAGTGCTGCTGGCGTCGCGCGCTGACTTGAGCGGCCCCCTGGCCGGCTGCAGCGCGCTGGTGGAAGAACTGATCGAGAAGCCATTCTTCATTGAAGATGCAACGGCGCGCATCAAGCGCGTCTACGACCGCATCAGCCTGGGCAAAGAGACGCGCGAAGCTGCCGATTCCAGCGATGTCCGCGGCAACCTGGCGCAGATGTCGGTGGTGGATCTGCTTCAAACCCTGGATATCGGGCGCAAGAGCTGCCGGCTGACGATCAGCCACGACGGGCAGCAGTGCGAGATGCAATTCGACAACGGGCAACTGGTGCACGCCGCGGTTGGCGATGTCAGCGGGGAAGCTGCCGTGTACGCCGTGGTGGCCTGGACGGAAGGCACATTCCTGATTGATTTCGAGCAGGGCGAGTGCCCGCGGACGATTACCCACAGCACCCAGTCGGTACTGCTGGAGGCGTTGCGCCGCTTCGACGAGTCGCAACGCGATTCCGCGGCCGCCGAGACGATGTGCGGCGCGACGCTGGCGCCGGTTGCGGCGGCGGCGCTGCGATTCTAAGCCTCGCGCTCCGGCACCGGAGCTGGAAAGCAACTCGCGAAGCCGTATCTTAGCCGTCATCGGCGTGGGATATACTCTGGTTTCGAGAGGCTGCCTGACCCAGACGATGCCGGCTTTCCACAAAGCACTACTACTGTTCAATCCCGTCTCCGGAGCCAATCTGGAATACCGCACGGCGACGATGCGCCGGATTGCGGAGATCTTCCGGCGCGCCGGGGTCGAGGTTCTGGTTGAGGCCACCGAGGCACGGGGCTCGGCCGGAGAGCAGACCCGAGCCGCAATCCGCGACGGCTGCGACGCGGTGTTTGCCTGCGGCGGCGATGGCACGGTGTTCGAAGTCCTGCAGGGTCTGGCTGAAAGCTCGGCGATGATGGGAGTCATCCCGCTTGGCACCGGCAACGTGCTGGCCCACGATCTGGGACTTGCAGCACGGCCGGAGCGGGCGGCTGGGCAGATTCTTGGCTTCCGGCCGCGAACCATCTCTCTGGGACGTATCGAGACCTCGGGGCGCTCGCGTTTTTTTACCGTGGCGGCCGGGGTGGGAGTTCATGCCGAGCTGCTCTATCGCGCCAATGCCCGGGCAAAGCAGCAGGGTGGCTATCTCGCTTACTATTCGCACGGCGCCCGGCTGCTGTTCCGGCACGCGTTTGTGCCTTTTGCGGTGGAGATCACCACGGGCGACGGCGCAATCATCCAGACAACCGCGCTGGAACTGGTGGCCATGCGGGTGCGTTCCTTTGGCGGGCCGCTGGGCCACTGGCGTCCGGGCAGCTCACTGCTCTCACCCGAGCTGCGGCTGGTACTGCTGCGGAATTCAAGCCGGGCACACATGCTGCGTTACGCGCTGCAGGCGCTGACCGGCATGGCTCCCTACGATGGTCTGGAAAAAGCCGGCGCCGATCTCCCGGTTGTCTGGGCCAAGGCGGTCACCTGTTCTGCGCCCGCTGGCGAGTTGCGCGTGCAGGCCGATGGCGAACTGCTGGGCACGACGCCCACCCGGATTTCAATTGTGCCCAAGGCGTTGACCCTGCTGATAGCGCCTGAGGGCCAGTGAAGCGCGGCTTTCCGCTGGATACAATCAGGGGACGCGCTTTGACTTTCGGCGCGATCCTTGCCAACCTGAATGGCACGCTATGGAACCCGTAACCCACTTCCTGACTGGAGCCACGCTGGCGCGCGCGGGATTCAATCGCAAGACCGCGCTGGCCACGGTTACGATGACGCTGGCCGCCGAAGCGGCGGACATCGATATTGTGGCGTACCTGAAAGGCTCAGCCTTCGGATTCATCCAGCATCGCGGCATCACCCACACGTTCATTGGAATTCCCGTGATTGCCGCGGTGGTGGTGGGCCTGGTCTGGCTGCTGGACGCGGCCTGGCAGCGCTGCCGGCGGGCGCGCAAGCGGGCGGCTCCGCCGGAGCGGCGCTGGGGATGGCTGTATCTGTTCGCCTGCATCGCGGGGCTATCCCACATCCTGCTGGACTTTACGAACAACTACGGCGTACGTCCCTTTTATCCTTTTTCGCGACAGTGGTACGCCTGGGACATTGTGTTCATCATTGAGCCGCTGATGCTGGTGGTGCTGGTAGCGGCCCTGGTGCTGCCGTGGCTGTTTGCACTGGTGGGCCAGGAGATCGGCTGGCGCCAACGCGGACCGGGCGGACGTGGCGCCGCGATTGCGGCATTGTTGTTTATTGTGGCGCTGTGGGGAATGCGCGACTTTGAGCACCGGCGGGCGCTGGCCGCACTAAATGCAGTGGAGTTCCAGGGTGAAGCGGCCACCCGCGCCGCCGCCTTTCCCTACATGGTGAATCCGTTCCAGTGGGCTGGAGTTGCCGAAACCTCGACGGCCTACATCGCCATGCATGTCGATTCGCTTACTCCCGAGGTCGATCCCGGCAACCGTGCGCAGTATTACTACAAGCCGGAGCCGACGGCGGCGACACGGGCCGCGCGCGCGACCGCGCTGGGTAGCGCCTACATCGAGTGGGCTCGTTTTCCGCTGCTGGAAGCCGAACCTTTGAGCACACCGGACACTGGCGAACTGGTGCACTTCAGCGACGTGCGATTTCTGTATCCAGAACAACGCGAGCGGCCCCTGCAGGCTTACGTGCTACTGGACTCCCATGGGAAAGCGGAGGCGCAAGGTTTTGAATCGTGGAAAGGCAGGCGCTGAGACCACAGTCCGCCGCTCAATTCTTTCCGGCAAGCGCCAGCAGAGCATTGCCTTCCACCCGCATGGGAAGCCACTGCTGCATGCGCCGGGCGCCCAGGGATTCGTAAAATTCGATGGCCGGAGTATTCCAGTCCAGCACCTGCCACTCATAGCGGCCGCAGTTTTCGGCGACGGCGATGCGCGCCACGTGCAACAGCAGTGCTTTGCCAATCCCTTGGCCACGATACTCGGGCCATACGAAGAGATCTTCCAGATAGATTCCCGGGCGGCCTTTCCAGGTGGAGTAGTTGTAGAAATAGAGGGCGAAGCCGACGGCCGCGCCATCCCAGTCGGCGATGATGCAACGAAACTTTGGCTCGCATCCGAAACCATCGCGCAATAGATCCTGCTCGGTGGCCTGGGCCGCCAGCGGTTCGTGCTCATACTCGGCCAGGCCGCGAATCAGGGTCAGGATGGTTCCCACATCTTCGGGTTGAGCCTCGCGAATCAGCAGCATGGTGGTCCTCCGCATTGAATTTCAGGGTATTCCCGCAGTCTAACCGATCGCAGACTCCCGGCAGAGCGCAGCCGGCCGGCAGGAACGATCCACCCAAACGGCATACGCCTTCACAACAGCGATCGCCTGTTTTTTTACTTGCTGAGGTTAGACCATCGTGTTGCAATATTCGGTAATGGCTGACCCTGATTCGCCCACGCCCCGTCGCGATCTGCAAGAGTACTGGAGTCTGTTGCATGAGGCGGCGTACTCCAACGATGCGGAAAGCCGCGACGTCAGATTGCTGCGCGCCTGGGGAGTGTTTCACTATATTCTCTCCGGTCCCATGGATTGTGAGCGGTGCGGCGCCCAGGTGCGTCTGGCAATTCCCATTGTGAGCGAGCGCATGAGCGGCGAAACCTTACATTTCAACTGCCTGTGCACGAACTGCACCTTCAAGGAACTGGAAATCGCCCGGCGCATCATCATCCAAGTGGGCGACGCCAAGGTTGAGTATCCGCACGAAGAATCTCTTTCCACATAGAAATGCGGGACGCGGCGGTCCACTAATTTCTGGCGCGTCAATTCTGAGTACGTTCCGCCTCACGCACAATTTCGTCGAGAATGCCGGCCGCCTGCTTGCTGCTGAGGGTGTGATTGTTGCTCATGATGGAAAAGACGAGGCGCTCGCCGCGAGCGGTGGTCAGATATCCGGAAAGAGCATTGACATGCAGGAGCGAGCCGGTTTTGGCGCGTAGGATTGCTGCCTGGGGAAGCTTGGCGAGGCGTGACTCGAGGGTTCCATCGACTCCGGCAAGCGGCAGGCTTTCCCTGTATTCTGCTCCCCAAGGCTGGCTGGCCGCGTAACGCAACAACTTGACCGTGGCCTGGGGCGAGACCAGGTTCTGGCGTGACAATCCGGAACCGTCGTAGAAGGCGTATTCATCGGACTTCAGGCCGGCCTGGGTGAGGAATTGGCGCAATACCTCGAGTCCGCCTGCAACCGAGCCGAGGGTGCCTTTCTCGCGTCCCAGCAGGCGCAACAACATTTCGGCATGAAGATTCTGGCTCACCTTGTTGATCACCGGTATGTCCAGGGCGAGCGGCGGCGAATCATGCTCAGCCAGCAGCACCGGGAGTGGTGCGGCTGGAGGCGTGCCGGGAACGTGTGCGCTCACCGGGAGCGCAGCCAGGTCTGCCGGGGTGAGATGCCGCGTCCGAGTACGGCCGTAGAGAATGACGCCGCGCCGGGCCAGCAGCTCCGCCAGCAGGCGCGCGCTGAAGTCGGCTGGCTCTTCGATAGCCAGTTCCTCGGCAACACCGGGATCACTGAGAGGAATGTTGCCCCAGATCTCCAGGCGGGTAGAGCCGGGCTGTCGCTGGATGGAAATCTTGCGCGGGCCGGCGTTGACGGCAGAAGTCAGGACGCGGTTTTCGAGACGGTAATAGCCGGCAAAGGGAGCAATGGTGACGAAGGCGCGTTCGCCCACGCGCCCGGCGGGAAGAATGTTTACATCCACCACGTTGTCGTTGATGGCGAGAGCGGAAACCGGTGCACCATACTCCCACATGAGATCGCCCTGCGACCATCCCTCGCCGTAGGGTTCATAGAGAAAGAAGCTGTCGTCGGCCACAATGTCGCCGTCGATGACCTTGACTCCATGGGCAACTACCTGGTCGGCGATTTCCTCGAGCACATGGTCGGGGGCTAGAGGCCTTTGCGTCTTCAGGCTGTAGGGAAGCGCGCGGCCGCTGAGGTTGGGGTCTCCGCGACCAACCAGGACGAGGTCACCGCTGAGCCGCCCGAACTTATCCGGCGGAGTCGCGGACTCGGCAGTGGTCTTCATGCGGTAGTCCGGGCCGAGCAGCGCCAGGGCAGCGGCGGTGGTGAACAGCTTGGTGTTGGAGGCTGGAGTAAAGAGCCGTCCGGCATCGTGGGAGTAAACGACGCGCCCGGAATCCAACTCCTCAATCTCAATGCCCCAGAAGCCGCGCGCCACATCGGCACGCGCCAGAATGTCGTCCAACCGCCGCGCCAGTTGGTTGTGCTGAGCGGCGTTTGCCGGCAGAGCGCAGAGGCAGAACATCAGAGCCGCCAACGCCAGCGTTCTCAAGGAGCCCGGAACTCGCAAGTGCCGCATACGATGCGAATTCTAGCATTATGAACGCGGTGCGAAATAATCGCACAGACGGGAACTGAGATTTGACTGCGCTAGATCGTGGTATTTTCCGGCTGCACGTCTGGGACGGGCGCCGAGAGGCCGGAGTTGGCGTCGAAGAGGTCGCTCATGGCCTGGTGGACGCGGGCGCAGAGCGCATCCATGTCACGTGAGACCAGACCGGTGGTGGGAATGGGATCGCCTACGATGAGGCGGAAGCGGTGGGGATGGATGACGAAGGTATTCATCGGCAGCGCCTGAAAGGTTCCGACAATGGCCATGGGGACGACTGGAAGCTGCGCTTTAATGGCGATGTAGAAAGTTCCGCCGAGGAAAGTCTGGATGTGGCCATCCGAGCTGCGCCCGCCTTCGGGAAAGACGACGAGAGGCATGCCCGCTTTGACGGTCCGGGAAGCGGCGGAGAGCGAGCGCAGGGAGGCGCGCGCGTCGGCGCGGTCGATGGGAATCTGGCCGGAACGCTTGAGATGCCAGCCGAGGAATGGAAGGCGGAAGAGCTCGATCTTGGCCAGAATGCGGAACTGGAATGGAAGACCGGCGTAGAGCACGGGGATATCGAGCGCCGAGGAGTGATTAGCAGTGTAGATGGCTGGCTGGGTGAGGTCGATGCGTTCCAGTCCCTGGACGGTGAGTGGCGACGAAACGGTACGCAGAATGAGCCGGGACCAGAGCCGCGCAAAGCCGTGCTGGGTACGTCCGGAGCGGTCAAAGAGCGAACTGATAAGCGAGAGTGTGCCAAGAACAGCGGTGTAGAGATAAATGAGCGGGTTGCGCACCAGGTAGGAGGCAAGACGGGTGGACAGCCTGTTGGGAGGGTGCGGGCTCATAGGAACAGAATAAATCGCGGCCGAGTGGAATCAAAATGCAGAGGTTTCAAGGTTTCATGGTTTCAAAGTTTCGTGGCAGTAGATGGGAAAGAAATAGAGGCTGGTGGAATTCTTCTGCTCGCTGAAGCCGGCGAAGCAAAGCCCGGACCCATGGCGCAGGAGACGAGAGCGCAAGCCGGGATGAGCGGACAACGGATTCGGGCGGCGGAGATGATGCGAACTCCGTTAGCCGCCGCTTGCCGGGTTCTCCTCAGGGTCGCGCAGCATGAGAAAGTCCTTCTGGCGGTCGGTGCCGACGACGAATTCCTGCGGGCCTACGATGCGGAATCCCCACTTCTTGTAGAACACGATGGCGCGGGAGTTTTCCGAGAAGACGCTGAGCCAGATGGGACACGGGCCTTCGTCCTGGAGAATAGCGAGAGCTGCTTGCACGAGTGCGCCGGCGAGGCCGCTGCCGTGATGGATGAGGTCGAGATAAAGCTTGCGGAATTCGGCGGGGGCCGTCGTGGAGAGGTGCGGATGAGGGCTGCGGCGGGCGACGACCATATAGGCAACGATGGACGTGCCGGCTGAGGGCGCGGAGTCTTCGGGCGCAGAGGTTTCAGCGAGCAGGACGAAGATGTTGGGGTCCTCGAGCAGGGCGAGAACGGATGCGGGCGCTAACTCAGCGGCAATGTAAGCGTCGAGATCGCTGGCTGCGGTTTCCGGGCAGCCGAGAGCAAAGACCGAGGCGGCAAAGGCGGAGAGCGCGGCGGCATCGCTAGTATTTGCGCGGCGGATCGTCGGTGATTGCATGGTCAACCTGCAATGCGCTTGTAGTCCTTCTTAAAGGCCGGGTCGCTGGAGTTCTGGGCGGCGGCGGCGCGAAGTTCGTTGGCGGCATCGGTAATGCGTCCCTGTTTTTCAAGGACGAGGGCGAGCTTCCAATGAGCTGTGGAGTGGGTGGGCGCACCGGCTTCCGGCTCGCGGGCGAGGTACTGGCGGAGATAGCGCTCGGCGCGGGGCAAGTCGGCGCCGGATTCCAGAAGAGCTAAGGCAGCGGAATACAGGGGCGCGGCATCGTCCGGGACGCGGCGCTGGGCCTCGGCGAGGGCGGTGTCGAGTTCGCTCCAGCGCCCCTGGTGGGCCAAGGCGCTTGCCAGATAGCTATAGCCGCCAGCGCGGGCGGGATCGGCGGCGATGGCCATGCGGGCAAAATGTTCGGCCTCCGAGTAATGACGGTAGACGTCGCTGTCGAGTATGGAAGTGAGATCGATGACGGCGCGATACAAGCGCGGATTGAGCTGCACGGCACGGCGCAGGAAGAACTCGATGTCCGGCAGGGGACGCTTCTGCATTTGCAGCAACATGGCTTCGGCGAGGGCGCCATCGGCGGGACTGATTTGATAGATCTGCTGGAGGGTCTCGCGAGCCTTGGTCTTGGAGCCGCCGATAATTGCGGGCTCCTGCTCGTAGAGTCCCATGGATTCCTTGAGGCAGCGGACGCTGCGGGGATCGAGTTGGAGCGAGAGGTCGAGTTCGTGGCGCATTTGGCGTGCGAGCGGGATTCCGCCGCCAAAGATTCCCAGCTTGAGAGCCTTATCGCCGAGGACGTCGGCGAACTGGCAATGAAACTCGCTGCTGTTGGGAGCGGCGCCGGTGGAACGGCGCGCGAAATCGACGGCGCGGTCGAAGTCTCCGCGGGCGTCGTAGATGGCGGACATCCAGGAGAGCGCTTCGGCGTCATTGGAGTTACGATTGAGACGCTCCTGGGCGACGCCGTAGAGTTGGTGATAGTGTCTCTGCGCGAGCAAAACATTGCCGTCGGCGGAAAAGGCGAGGGTGGTGGCGAAAAGGAGAAATAAGAACAGCGCGCGGAATGGGAAGAAACTGAACATAGGACCTTGAACCAGACCTCTTGGAAGGTCTCGCGCGGGGCCTTACGCGGCGAGTGCAAGCGGCGATGAAGGTGCAGCGAACAGGGGCACCGTTTACAATCATGCCAGCACTGGAGAATTGGCTGCATCGGGGGAATCCGCAGCAGGCTCCGCTGGGCCCGGGGAGACTTCTTATATTACTAGGAGATTAACAGAAAATGATGGCCGATGTCCGTAAGGGATTGATCATGGTGAACACGGGGCCGGGAAAAGGCAAGACCACGGCAGCTATGGGTACGGCCCTGCGCGCGGTTGGAAACGGGCTGAAAGTGCTGATGCTGCAGTTTCTGAAAGGTTCCTGGCATTACGGCGAACTGGACGCGGTAAAAGCATTCGGCGATAACTTTGTAATGAAGCAGATGGGGCGCGGCTTTGTGAAAGTAGGCGGCGCGGAAACCGATCCGGAAGACATCAAGATGGTGGAGGAGTGCTGGCGGGAAGCCGCGGAAGCGATTCTCTCCGGGCAATGGGATTTGGTGATACTGGACGAGATCAACTACGCGATTGGCTACAAGATGCTGGACCCGGAAAAAGTGGCCGAGGTGCTGCGGCGCAAGCCGGAGATGGTGCACGTGATTTTGACGGGGCGGAACGCGCACAAGACCATCGTCGAACTGGCCGACACGGTGACCGAGATGCGCGAGGTGAAACACGCGTATCAGAAGGGGATCGAGGCACAGCGGGGAATCGAGTACTAGGCGAAGATCCGCCAGAACGATTTGCAATCCGAAAGAGAAGTGCATGAGTTGGTTTAAGCGGGGAACGCAGGAACTGGATACGAGCGGCGAGCGCAAGGTGCGCAGCGAAGGGCTCTGGGTGAAGTGCGACCAGTGCCGGCAGATTATCTGGAAGGACGACCTGGATGCGAATTTCCGCGTCTGCCCGAAGTGTGGGAAGCACTTCCGCATCGACACCCGGACACGGCTGGGATACCTGTTTGACGACGGCGCGTACACGGAAGAAGACGGCAACCTGGTGACGACCGACCCGCTGGAATTCAGCGACCTGAAACCCTACAAGGGGCGGGTGAAGGCGGCGCAGAAGGTGACCGGGCGCAAAGACGCGATTGTGAGCGCGCGTGGCAAGATCAACGGACGCGAGGTGATCATTGCAGCCATGGAGTACGGCTTTATCGGCGGCAGCATGGGCGCGGTAGTGGGTGAGACGATTACCCGCGCGGTGGAAAAGGCGCTGGCCGGACGGGTGCCGCTGGTGGTGATTTCGGCCACGGGCGGAGCACGCATGATGGAAGGCACCATCTCACTGATAACGATGGCCAAGGTTTCGGCGGCACTGGCGAGGCTGGACGGCGCCAAGGTTCCCTACATCAGCGTGCTGACCGATCCGACAACGGGCGGAGTGACGGCGAGCTTTGCCATGTTGGGCGATCTGAATATCGCCGAACCGGGAGCGCTGATTGGCTTTGCGGGGCCGAGAGTGATCGAGCAGACGATCCGGCAGAAGCTTCCGGAAGGTTTCCAGCGCAGTGAGTTTCTGGTGGAAAAAGGATTCCTGGACGCGGTGGTGCAGCGGCGCGATATGAAAAATTACATTGCACGGGCGATGGAGTGGATGGCGGCCTAGGCTGGACCCGGGCGCGCGGTTTGGCGAGTAGCGCCCTGATTTTAATTGCCCGCCCTCAGAAGCCGCGACGATTCTTCCTACGCCGCCTGGCCGGGATCTTTCGCCGCGTGCGTGGTATCCATTTCGCTCAGGCGCAAGGCCAAGCACTTGGCTGCCCCGCCAGCCTTCAGAAATTCCGTCAACTGGACCTGCACGACTTGAAAGCCGCGCGCTTCCAACCGGTTGTTCAATTCGCTGCTGATCTCGTTCAACAGGACCAACCGGCCTACGTTGATTGCATTGCAGGCAAAGCGCAGCGCGTCGGGTTCGCGGACGGGAATGCGCCGCTCTTTCGAATAGCGCATTTCGATCTTTGCATTTGCCTTGGCATCGAAGGCTGCGGGGAAATACATGAGGGATCCGCCCCGCAATGGACAGAAACAGGTGTCGAGGTGATAAAACCGCGGGTCAACGAGCCGCAGCGAAATGACTTCGACTCCCCACAAGTCCCGGAGATGGCGGTGGCTGGATTGTTTGGTTCGAACTCCATGCCCTGCCCATAGCCGTGATCCATCTGCCTCGAACAGGGCATCGCCTTCCCCTTCAAACGGAGTTGCCGAAGGCATCTCGCAAACACTGAAACCCCGGTCATCAAACCACTTGCGGAAATGCGACTCTTCCCCTTGCCGTTCCGGATGAGTGAACCGGCTTATGGCCACCACTCCCGTCCGCACCAGCCCTGCATTTGCGGTAAAAACCATGTCCGGCCAGCCGGGCTGGGGCTCCACCAACATCACGCGGGCCACCTGGGCCAGCGCGGACCGCAGATGTTCCCACTGCGCAGCCGCCCGGGCGCGCGAGGTGCGGCTTACGTTTCCCTCCATCCAGGGATTTATGACGTAGTGGACGTCGTAAAGCTCGGGGGAACACATCAGGAATGTGGGTTCGTTAAAGACTGGCGCGCTGCCACTTTGATGCGGGCTAGCATTCGGCGTGCTCATTACGGTTCCCTTCACCGGCGAGGCGTTTACTGCTAAGTAGATGCTTGCCGATTGCTCCGGGTCGCTATTCAATCACTTCCAGCATTGAAAACCCGGAAGAGTTCCCGCAGGCGGGTATGCCGGCAAGTGCATGACAACCATTCGCAGGTTTGAATGGCCGGGATGGGAAGACGGATTGGGAACTTTCGTTTCCCGGACTGGCGATGCCCCTGGGCTTTCGTTCTAATTTGCGGCGATGACCAGGAGAGTTGCGTCGTCCTGAAACTGGGCGCCGCAATGGGCGGTAACTTGCGCGAGCAACCGGCTGTTCAACTCGTTTGCGGAGAGTGCAACATTGGACTTCGCAAATGTTGCGATGCTCGCTTCCTCGAATTCCCGGCCGTCTGCGTCTGCCGCTTCGGTGATGCCGTCGGTGAACAGGAGCAACCGGTCCCCTGCCCTCAACTCGATGATCGAGTCTTCATAGCTCCAGGCCGGGAAAACGCCGAGCACCGCGCCACCTTGCTCAAAGACGCGGACGGAATCGGCAGAGACCAGGATGGGGTAAAGATGGCCCGCGTTACAGTACTGAAACGTACGCGTTTCTGCATCCAGGATTCCGTAAAGGAAGGTCACGAACTTTCCGATGGCAATATTCTCGTGCAACAGGCTGTTGACTTTGCTGCACAGCCGGGCTGGGTTCTCGGAGTCATTCGCAAACGCTCGTACCGCGGCCTGAACATTGGCCATCAGCAGAGCTGCGGATACACCTTTTCCGGCAACGTCGGCGATGCAGATTCCCAGCCGATGGCCACCCAGCCGGAGCACGTCATAATAATCCCCACTGACAGAACGAGCAGGCAGCCATGCTCCCGCGACCTCGAAGCCTGGAAGCTGGGGAATTTCCCTGGGAAGCAGCGACTGTTGTATCTCCCGGGCGCGCTGCAGTTCCATCTCTTGCATTTCAAGCTGGGCGGCACCGCGTTCCACCGATCGCTGGAGTTCGGTATTGCTCCGCACCAGCCGGTCTTTTGTGGTGTGATACAGAAACGAGACCAGACCGAAGACGAACGTGACCAGGAAGGGAAACTTCCATCCCGTTCGTATGAGATGGGAAAGCGACTGCGGAGCCGGTGGAGCAATCAACCACACAACTATGGTCGTGATCAGGTAAATAGGGACCGTCAGTACAAGTAGGACAGTTAGGAAAATCAGCAGGTTGTAAGGAAATGGCCTCTCCGCATAAAGGAACTCAACCCGACCTATTGCGGGTGAGAGAAGATTCCCAATACAGAGAGAGTACGCCAAAACCGTGGCAGGATTGATCTGCTGTCCGTCGGCCCAGAAAATGGCACCGACAACCGCCGAAACGGCGATGTAAATGCTTTGCTGCCGAAGGAATCGGACTAAAGACGGGTAGTTCGCGAGCATAACACCACCAGGTCCGATCCTTTACATAGAGCTAACCGACAACGCAGCCGAAAGCGATGCTCTCATGGTCCCTTCTCCGTGCGTCGTGATCATACCATCCTTGCCATTGTGATGCCGCCCGGCGCGGCAGTCGCGGCGGCGCGCGGCTCTATCCCGATGATGGGGCTGAGGAAGACTGCTGAGAGCATTCGTAAATGTTGAATCGGTTGTTGGATAGACGGGATTCCGCCGTGGGTTCAGAGCACCCGGGGGTGCCTTTGCCGGTTCACGGCGGAATCCAGTATTCTCTTGCCGGGCAGCCTGCCCGCTCAACTTACCTCTCCGGTTCGGACGGGTCGGCCGCTTCCTGGTCGCAGGAGGCGCCCGGGATCAAGGAATCATCCGGATCGTCCCCCGCCAACTGCGCCATGATTGCCGGGCAGATGACGGTCGATTTGAGGGTTGCCTTGGTGACCGGCAAGGTAGTCCCGGCAACCTTTCCCTCGGTCAGCGCCTTGAGCTGAGGCGTATCGACAACGAGTGCGGCCGGCGTCCAGGTGATGCCCGGATTGGTCACCGTCAAGGTGAGGGGCGACACGTGGCAATTCGCATAATTGCCGCTGCTGTCCAGCACCATGCCAAAGACATTTCCTTTTGCCGCGTTGGGACCATAGGTTGTAGTTCCTCCGGTGACGAAGAAACCGGTGGTGGTGGCCAGCGCCACCTCGATGCCGCTGCTCCCCGAGAAGGTTTTCAGCCACGTCGGAGTAAGTTTGGTGGAATTTACGGTTCCCCAAATCGCCTGCGTGCCCGTGTCGGCGAGCGACTTTGAGTGCCAGCCGGTCAGGTAGAAGCTGCCGCTCTTGGTCGCCATGACAAGACCCAAGTTGTTGTCGGAGGAAGAACCGATTCTCACCTGCGTACCGACCGCACCCGAGGAAGTTACCTTGAACGCGACAATGCTGAAGTTATTTGTCTTTAGATCGGCGGCAGAACCACTGACGAGGAGGCTCTTGTCGGAGTTCTCGATCACGTTCTGCGACCCGACGCTGACGCTCTTGCTTCCGTAAAGATTCTGCCAGAGGATGCCACCTCCCGCCGGTTCGACCTTCAAGAGCAGAGCATCATTGCCTCCAAGCACCGGATTCATTTCGTGGGTTGTTCCCACAATAAGAAGATTGCCGTCCGATAGCTGCTTGAGAGCTGAGACCACTCCAGGGAAGTTCAAGGTTATGCTCCCGGCTCCAAAATTCACGGCATACCGCTTGGTCCACAGAATCCCGGCGCCGGTTTTGGAATGTTTCATGAGGAAGACAGCGGGGATCTTGGTCACCGGATCGCCCATGACTCCCGCCACTATGTATCCATCCTTGACTTCCACCATGGGACCGGCAACGTCCACGCACGAGTACTCGAGGACATTTTTCCAGAGCATGGTTCCTGCCGAATTCAACTTGAAGATTATGGTGTTGGCGCATGTAAGTACCGTGCCGGCGTCTATCACCAGGGTCCCGGTAAAGAGCAGGCCGCCATCGGAAGTTGAATTGAAGCTTCCGGTCGTGATTATTCCCGAACCGCTGAACGAATTCGCGTAGACCTGCTTCCAGTTTTGGTCGAATTTGGCCCAGATGAGCTGGTTCTGATTGGGAGTCTTCGAGGACTGTGCGACGCCAGTAACGAGAAATCCGTCGGAGAGAGGTTTGACGGTGAATGAATCTTTCTCACTCGTCGACCAATCGATCTCCTTTGCCCAGGTGACGCCGCCGGATGCGTCGAGCGCTGCGAAGATCGTGTCTTGACCCTTATAGGAGTTGGGCTGGATCGCGCTGAGATAATAGCCTGAGCCGGAAGTATTCGGTACGATCAGGCCCGAGAGCGATCCGGAGCCATAGGCGATAGCCCATTGCTTTACCGTGGCACCGCTGGTGTCGCCGCTTCCGGAAAGATCATCCATGGTTTGCGAGCGCCCCTGCGTGAAGCACAGAGCAACTGCCAGAGTGACCGCAGCCAACCTCTGGTATGACATACTTTCTCCTTTCGTATCGCCGGACAACAAATGGGTTTCCAACCAGATACGTTCTGATTAGTCCACGGGATTATAGGTTACGTACCGCCATGTGGGCTGTATGACAGGAGTTTCGGGGAGGTCGTGGTTCCGTTTCGGGAAGGTGGCCAAACGGTGAAGAATGGTCGGCTTTAGAGGACGACTTTAGAACTTTTATTAGCTACGCGGCGGGATCAGCTTGAGCAGGTCTCGCTGGGGATGGCCGAGAATCACCGCTCAAGTACACTATCTGAACGTGTACACGTTCACCGTCAAGGGCTGGGGATGGCCGAGAATCACCGCTCAAGTACACTAAGCCGCCGCCGTGATAGTTGAAAAATCCGCTGGGGATGGCCGAGAATCACCGCTCAAGTACACTGGCGGCGCAGTCGGCGATCGCTTCTCTCAGGCTGGGGATGGCCGAGAATCACCGCTCAAGTACACTGGAGTTCTGGGTTTCCCCCACCGCCCCGGGGCTGGGGATGGCCGAGAATCACCGCTCAAGTACACTCAACGTCGTCCCGGAACCCGCATAGGGGTCGCTGGGGATGGCCGAGAATCACCGCTCAAGTACACTGCGGTTGAACGTCGGGACGATGGCGGTAACGCTGGGGATGGCCGAGAATCACCGCTCAAGTACACTAGCGCGCTGGACCGGCCCCGAACTGCTTTGGCTGGGGGATGGCCGAGAATCACCGCTCAAGTACACTCCCCAATTTGCCGGCACCCGGTTTCATGCCGCTGGGGATGGCCGAGAATCACCGCTCAAGTACACTCCGTTGCAACGAATGACAATGACATCGTTGGCTGGGGATGGCCGAGAATCACCGCTCAAGTACACTACCATCCCGAGCCGGTCCAGGCATAGTTCTGCTGGGGATGGCCGAGAATCACCGCTCAAGTACACTATTCGCCAGTCTCACGCCGGAAGCACAGGGCTGGGGATGGCCGAGAATCACCGCTCAAGTACACTCTGGGAGTACCGTCTTTGAGATACTTACAAGCTGGGGATGGCCGAGAATCACCGCTCAAGTACACTGGTGCTGCGCAGGAAGCAGCGCGCTTTCCTGCTGGGGATGGCCGAGAATCACCGCTCAAGTACACTGCCAGCACGCGCGCCTGCCCGCCGTGCTCTGCTGGGGATGGCCGAGAATCACCGCTCAAGTACACTAAATCCGACTCCCACGAAGACATCATCAGCGCTGGGGATGGCCGAGAATCACCGCTCAAGTACACTAGCGGTGCGGACATAGCGCACGCGGCGGTCGCTGGGGATGGCCGAGAATCACCGCTCAAGTACACTGAGCGCCTGCATGCGACCGCAATGCGGACAGCTGGGGATGGCCGAGAATCACCGCTCAAGTACACTCTACGAAACCGGAGGGCCGGGCGGACCCGCGCTGGGGATGGCCGAGAATCACCGCTCAAGTACACTGGCAACCTATCCGCATCCATTCCGAGTCTTGCTGGGGATGGCCGAGAATCACCGCTCAAGTACACTTGGACGGCAACGAGCTCATGCGCCGCCGCGCTGGGGATGGCCGAGAATCACCGCTCAAGTACACTTCGTTGGTCGGCACGTTGTGCTCGTCGAAGCTGGGGATGGCCGAGAATCACCGCTCAAGTACACTAACTTGCGAGTGGGGCACGTGCCACCTATGGCTGGGGATGGCCGAGAATCACCGCTCAAGTACACTAGTACATTTCCCGCCTGGTGCGCGAGGGGCTGGGGATGGCCGAGAATCACCGCTCAAGTACACTCATACGCTCGCGCAATCCTTTATCCTTCGCGCTGGGGATGGCCGAGAATCACCGCTCAAGTACACTCATTAATCGGACAAACTCACGGCACAACAGGCTGGGGATGGCCGAGAATCACCGCTCAAGTACACTCGGCACTATCGTCTGCGCAACGGCGATATTGCTGGGGATGGCCGAGAATCACCGCTCAAGTACACTAATCGGCTATGATCAGCCCGGCGCGTTTTAGCTGGGGATGGCCGAGAATCACCGCTCAAGTACACTACCATTCTCATGCAGATGATGGCGAAGATCGCTGGGGATGGCCGAGAATCACCGCTCAAGTACACTACGTATTTATATGAGCTACGACAACCTGCGCTGGGGATGGCCGAGAATCACCGCTCAAGTACACTCCCTGTGAAGACGGATAAAGCCCTGGGCCCGCTGGGGATGGCCGAGAATCACCGCTCAAGTACACTCAGTAAGCTTCCCGGCCTGCGCGAAATTAGGCTGGGGATGGCCGAGAATCACCGCTCAAGTACACTCGCTTTATCTCGATTCCGTGTATCCCTGCGCTGGGGATGGCCGAGAATCACCGCTCAAGTACACTCGCGGGCGCCACCGCCCCGTTCATCAAGGGGCTGGGGATGGCCGAGAATCACCGCTCAAGTACACTCAGCGCGCAATCGCCTCGCCGGTCAATGGCGCTGGGGATGACCGCAACAGCAATATTCGCTTTGCACTTCTTCCATATCTCAAGGCTAAAAGCTGCCTACTGCATTACCTCGGCGAACAGGGGTCTTTCCGTTGCCTCGATGGCAATGATTCCGATGGTTCTGCGATTTGCTGCAAACGTCTCGGAGACCCGCAGCTCCGCGTCGTGGCGTTAGCGGGCCGCTACTTGAACGCCGACAAAGATGGCAGACTGGCCAGAGGCGTCCAGCCCGAAATGGAAGTAGGCTACGTCCGCCTGAGTCGCGCCAACTACCGTAGCGTCTCTCTGCTCTCTGCGGAGGGCTCGACCGTCTATGACATCGACATTGTGATGGCATTGAAGCCCAGCGGAATCGGCTACGACTTCGCCCTCATCGCCAATACTCCGCGTTACAAGGCGATGGGCATGGAGCCAGAAGTCGAAGTGAAGTGCAATCCGTTTATAGATGGGAAGAAACTCGCATCCAAACTGGCCGCGAAAGTCACAGAGCTTGAGTTCGGAGCGTTGCTCTCCGGTGAAGCCTCGGATGGTCTGCTTGCCGATACGGAGGAAGAATAATGAGCACCTCGAACAGCAGAACTATGGGGCAGGCAGACGGACTCTCGCTTCTTGACGATTTGATGAAGTACCTCACCGACGAGGTTACCTCACGGCGGCAGTGGAGAGGTGGAGGGAGTATCGCGCCCAACTGACGCCACTGAAGCAGAAGCCTATTTTGTTCATCATGATGAACGACACCAGCGAGGCCGATGATGTCGCCGGGTGGCTCCGCGAGAAATATCCTGCTGAATTCGGCGGCGACAAGACAGAGGTCATTCACACGGACAAGTCTGGTGAGGTTAGCAAGAAGGACTTGGACGAAGCACGGGAAGCGGTACGGGATGTTGATTCTGTCGATAGCCCCATAGTTTCATTCCCCGCGTATTGCTCATGAACTTCGATTCGAATCGAGTCATCTGGCCACCCCGAGTGGCTTCCTTCTCTCAAGTATCCAGTTGATGTCGGCCTCGATGTGCTTCTCGTACTCGCCGTGGAACACTTCGAGCGACTCAGAGGCCGCGAGATTGCTAAAGCGACACTGGGTGTACTCCCCGGCTAATTCTCGCAGGATGTCACGGCAAGCTCGGAGAGCCGCCATCCAGTCCACGGTGAACTCGAACGTAATGAAGTCTTGATGGCAGCGCATTCTAATTCCGCCGACCGCCATAACTGCGAGGACGATGCTCTTGCGGCTCTCACCGCCGTAATCGTTGGGGATGTTGCGAATGATTTCCCACGCAGAGTCGGCCAAACGGCATCGCGCTCCCCTTCCGCAGGTGACTCACAGTCTCGACAGAATTTGCGCTTTCTTCGCTTCATACTCGGCGGCAGAAATCACGCCAGTGTCCCTCAGTTTCGCCAGACGCTCCAGAGTGCCGAGCGAATCTTCGCCAGTAGGTTGGCCAGCACGCGCACCACCTGAAGCCATGTGCATGATGAACGCACATGCCTTCCGAAACTTGTCCGCCCGGTCTCGTCCGCCAATGGATACGCAGTTCGGGGCTTTTGCGGCACTCACCGCTTTGTCAGAATTCCAAAAGCTCTTGGGAGCGTTCTGCATCCCGCCAGCGGAAAGCTCAAAATACCCAGTCATCAAATGAAAATTTACCTGCGCCCCGGCGACGTTGGGGTATGGGCACTGGAACATGTCTGTACCGAATAGTTGCCCGGTCATCCAGCCAGCTTTGAGAATGATGACGCGGGTGCTGGTGCAGACTAGGGCTTCCTTGAATGCGCCTCCGAGCTTCACGAAGACCTTCTCACTTGGCACCAACGCCGCGCTCAACGCCCTCTCTAGCTTTTCGGAAATGGGCTCTATCATTCGGGATGCTCCTTCAATTCGGGTCTACATCACTTCGGAGCGGCGAAGCTATTTCTGACCGCTACCGTGACAGGTTTGGCACACGCCGGATGTCTTGCACCCGTTGCAGGAGCTTTTGAAGTTGGTTAGAGGGCCGTAGCCGGGATACCCGAAACGTCCTGTCCCCTTGCACATCTGACATTTACCAGTGCCGTTGCATTTTGTGCATTGAGCCACGTCAAGCCTCCTGATTTGCTGGAGCTTTCGTTATACCAGCTAATCTGCTCGTGGTGAAACTGCTCGTATCACACTACAAACCTGAGAGTGGCGAATCAAGAACAATTCTTCCGCGCTCTGGGTACCAAGGTGCGTCAGCTTCGCAAGAAGCACGGCTACAGCCAAGAGGACATGATTTCCTTCGGCTTCTCGGCTCGACACTGGCAGCAGGTCGAGGCCGGAAGGCCGATTACCGTTACGACCCTGCTGCGAATCTGCGAGGTGTTTGAGGTGACGATGTCCACGCTGGTGCGTGGGCTGGACGCGGACATCTACGAAAAGCTCGATGTCGAGCCGCCGATGGCTAAGAGACGCCGCCCATGAATTTCGTCGCCGCTAGATTCGAATCCATCTCTTCCAGAACATCACGGCCTCGCTGACGACCACCAGCCCACCCCGGTAAATTCCAAACGCCACCAGCGACCCCGGCCATCTCGGCTGTTCCGGCACAATCTGCTGATGCAGCTCAACGATGGACTCCACGTGCCTGATTAAGCCGCGACGACTGGGGAGCATGTGGACGGCTTCCCGAGTTCGCAGGAACCGCTTGGAGGCGGACACGATGCCTTTGAACTTCACGCACACACCCTGAGGTTGTACAGGCTGGTTGCTTCACTGCGCTCCTCATCGGTCAGGCCAGCAGCTTCAATGAGGTTCTCCCAATTCCGCCTCAGGTTGGCTTCGGAGCCAATGAAGTTGTCGTAGCCGATGTCGCCCTCATGTGAGGCGAGAATGAACCTATCGGTGGTGACGACAATAGCGGCGATGGCGGGGGCAGTAAAGGTCTCGCCGAGGAGGTAGCCGACCATTGCGGCCATCACCCCAGACATTGCGGTGAATCGAGTTGGATTCAACTTCTGAGAAAGGCTTGTCATTGGCTTCCTTTGGGCTGCGAAATTCAGCGGTGGCAAGCCGTGGCGCATTTCGTCAACGCAGATGCTCCTTGATGCTTCGCAGAAGAACTGGGGACGGGTCGATGATGGAGCGCAAGTCCGAAATCTCCTCAAGAGCCGCCTCGATGTTTTTATAGCCGCAGACAGCCATCCACGCAGCGACCACAACGGGCGCACGAGAAGCCCCGGCTCCGCAGTTCACAAGCACCTTGCCCCAGCGAATGTTTTCGCTGATGGCGTCAAGAATCGCGTCCAGCTTGGCGACGGCGATTGCACGAGAATCTGCTATCGGGAAATGGAGGTAATTCACGCGCCTTGCTCTGGTCGCGATGGCCTCTTCGCAGACTGTGACCACGGTGCTGATGCGGTGGGGATTCGATTCGGAAAGACGCTGAGCGTCATCCCAGTCGCCGAGAAACAGCCGCTCCCATACTGGAGTCATCGGGTCACTCCCCACAGTCAGCAGGATGATTTAGGCCAAATATGTCCATCTATAAATCATGGACGGATGAGGATTGGAAATCAAGCGTGCTCTGACATGAATGCCTGTCCGCTGGTCGCGGTTTCTAGAAAGGAATCTGGAAACCTAGCCAAAATCGCAGTCTCCCCGGTAATACATAAGTACGGACATTATTTTTTCCAGCAGTTACACATCATCACAAGAAGAAATCCGTGGAGCCCGAATACCCATGGCTATTTACAAGCGGGGCGGAATGTACTGGACAGACTTCACGGTTGGTACGCGAAGATACCGCATTCCCTTGAAGACATCGCGCAAGCAGGAGGCTACGAACCTCGAAAAGCTCCGCATAGCGGAAGCCCAGAAACCCGGTGGGTTGCTGGCTAGGAAGACGGCTAAGCTCAGCATCTCGGATGCTGGGCAGGTCTATTTCACGCGAAGAGAGTCTGAGGTCTCCGCATCCACCATGAGGCTCGAACGGGATGCATTTAAGCAGGTGAAACGACACATCGGAAGCTCACTGCTTGGAATCCTGAGCCCGGATTCCATCGTGGATTATGTCCGCCTTCGCAAGGCTGAGAAGATTGCAAACCGAACCATCAATATCGAAGTGGGAGTCGTCCGCAGAATCCTGAAGCAATTCCGGCTGTGGCATGTCGTAGGCGAGAACTATAAGCCGCTGCCCGAGAGCAAGAACATCGGACGGGTACTGGCTCCTGAGCAAGAACTCAAACTCTTCACGCTGGCCAGCAGCAGACCAGAATGGTCGGTGGTGTTCTGGATATCCCTCGTTGCGGCGAACACGACTGCTGGCGGCGTCGAGCTGCGGAACCTGAGATTTCGAGATATTGATATTCCGACCCGCACGCTGTTCGTGAAGGTTGGAAAGAATCAGTTTCGAGTGCGGTCAATCCCTTTGAACCAAACAGCCCTGTGGGCAGTTGAACAGTTGATGAGCCGCGCTCAAAAACTGGGAAGCACCAGCCCGGAGCACTATCTGATTCCAAGCAGGGTCAAGGGCAAGGAGTATGACCCGACCCAGCCGCCCAGCCGATGGGGCTGGAGGACGGCATGGAGAAAGCTAACTGAGTCGTGCGGTCTGGGTGGACTCAGACCGCACGACCTCCGCCACCATGCAATCACGAAGCTTGCAGAATCCTCAGAAGCCAGTGAGCAGACGATTATGAGTATCGCTGGGCACGTCAGCAGGGAGATGCTGGAGCACTACAGCCACATCCGCCAAGAAGCCAAGCGAAAGGCGGTAGCCTCGTTGGACAACGTCACAATTACGTCACAATTGGGTAAATGGAAGAATGAAGCTGAGGAAAGAGATAAGGCTAAAGCGTTGAATACAAGGGTTAAAATGGTCGGGATGGGCAGATTTGAACTGCCGACCCCTCGCACCCCAAGCGAGTGCTCTACCAGGCTGAGCCACATCCCGACGATTTACGGCGCGGGTGCGCCGAAGGGGTGAACTGATTCTAGCACCGCGGAAGCGGGATTGGCGTGGAAAACGCGAGCGAGGTGCCCGCGTTTCACATTTCGCCGGGCCGTCGCCCGCCGTGCCAGGTTCGCTCCGCTGGTCAGGCTTCAGGCGGCTTATAGCCTTCCGGAGCCTGTCCACCCTGACCGAAAAAGTACTGCTCCATCTGCTGCACAATGAATTCCTGATGTTCTTTTTTCCAGGGTTGCAGGCGATATTCGTTTAGCAGCATCTTCATGTGATTCTGCCAGTCGGCCCAGGCTTGCTTGCTGACGTTTTCGTAAATTCTCTGCCCAAGGGGGCTGTCAAAGGGCGCTTCGTCGAGACCTTCGGCCTCGCGTCCCAGCTTTGCACAGTGCACCATGTGTGCCATTCGGTTTCAGTCCTCGATCTGGATGTCTTGCATAAATTGTACTAGAGCGCGGACGAGTCTAGTAGCGGCGGCGCTTGCGGCCGCGCTGGGCGGGAGTGGGGCGCTCATCGACCAGGGAGAACTGGAGTTTGCGTTCGAGGCTGTCAATGCGGTCCAGGAGGACACGGACGCGGTCGCCGAGGGAAAAGGTTTTGCGCGAGCGCTGGCCGATGATCTGGCGGGTGGTGTCGTGGAAGGTGTAGTGATCGTCGAACATGGTGTTGAGCGGGATGAGGCCTTCGACGAACAGATCGGTGAGTTCGACGAAGATTCCGTACTTGGTGATGCTGACAATGAGGGCGTCGAAATCTTCGCCGACGCGATCGGACATGAACTTGATTTTCTTCCACTCGACCAGTTCGCGTTCGGCGGCGTCAGCACGGCGCTCGGCGAAGCTGGCATCTTCGGCCTGGTGGTGGAGTTCATCCGCGGGAATTGGGCTGGGGAGCGTGAGATGGTGTGCGGGCAATGCAGACTTTGCGGATTTTCCGGGAGCGGGGCTGGCTGGCGCATGGGCCGGCCAGAGGGATTCGGCGTTCTGCTGGACGTGGCCTCCGGAGGCGATGGCGAGCGCGCCTTCATGACGCTCGGGGGCTTCGGCGAGGACGGCCTTGAGAATGCGATGGACAAGAAGATCGGGAAAGCGGCGGATGGGTGAGGTGAAGTGGGTGTAGCAGGTGGCGGCGAGGGCAAAATGGCCGTCATTGACCTCAGAGTAGCGGGCCTGTTTCAGCGAGCGCAGCATGAGATAGCTGAGGATGCGCTCCTCGGGCTTGCCACTGATTTTGGCGGCGAGCTTCTGGTACATGGCGGGAGTGATGGCTACCGCCTGCGGGAGTTCGACCTCGCGGGGCTTGGCGCGGTGGGCGGTGGAGCGCGCAGCGTTGGCGCCCGCGGCACGATGATCGGGCTTGATGCGGAAGCGTGCGATGGGCAGGGCGCCGATGCCGAGCGAATAGCCGAAGGCAGCGGCGAGGTTTTCGAAATCGTAGACGCGTTTGGGGTCGGGCGGCTCATGCACGCGATAGATGGAAGCAACGCCTTTTTGTTCGAGGTAGGTGGCGACCGTTTCATTGGCCGCGAGCATGAACTCCTCGATGAGGCGATGGGAGAAGAGACGCTCGGAGCGGGTGACGGCCTTCATGAGGCCGTTCTCGTCGAATTCGATGAGGGGCTCTGGTAGATCGAAATCGATGGAGCCGCGGCGCTGGCGCTTCTGATTGAGGACTTCCGCGAGTTCCTGCATAAGCAGAAAATTTTCGACCAGAGGAGCGTAGCGGGAACGGGCTTCGGTGTCGCCATCGAGAATGAGCTGGACGGATTCGTACGTCATGCGCTCGGCGCTGCGGATGACCCCGGGCATAATCTGGTAGGAGCGGATCTCGCCGCGGGCGTCAATCTGCATGACGCAAGAGAGAACGAGGCGATCCACCTGCGGGCGCAGGGAGCAAATGTCTGTGGAGAGCTCGACCGGGAGCATGGGGATGGCGCGGTCGGGGAAATACACGCTGGTGCCGCGAATCTCGGCCTCGCGGTCGATGTCCATTCCGGGGAGGACGTAGTGCGCGACGTCTGCGATGTGCACCTGGAGCTCGTACGACGAGTCGGGGAGATGACGAACGAAGACGGCATCGTCAAAGTCGCGGGCGGTTTCACCGTCGATGGTGACGATGGGGAGGTCGCGGAAGTCGCGGCGGCGGTTGCGTTCGGCGGCTGGAATCCGGGACGAGATGGCGCGGGCTTCGGCGATGACGGAGGGTGAGAAGTGGCGGGGCAGGTGGTGCTTGCGGATGATGATCTCGACATCGACGCCAAAGTCGTCCTCGTAGCCAAGGATTTCGATGAGGCGGCCACGGGGATTCCTTGAGGCGGTGGGCCAGTCGGTGATCTCGCAATCGACGACGAGGTTTTCCAGGTCTTCCCAGCGACGGCGGCTGGCTTCCGCGCCGATGACGCGATCAACCTCGAGGAGACTGGCGGCTTGGGATGGCTCGGGGACGATTTCGTTGCCTTCCGGGATGATGATATCCATCTTGATGCGGTCGTCGATGGGACGCACGTAGTTCTGGCGCTGACCGTAATGAAAGGTTCCAACGACGGTGGGATGGGCGCGCTCCATGACCCGGATGACGCGGCCTTCGGCGCGTCCCTGGCGGGAGTGGGGCGAGAGTTCGACGAGAACCTGATCGCCGTGCATGGCTTCGGCGGTATCGGAGGGCGGGATGAAGACATCGCCCTGGAGGCGCTCGCGCACCTCGCGATCGCTGGGACGGAGGAAGCCGAAGCCGTCACGATGCATGGTGAGAGTGCCAACGACAAGATTGCGATTCACGGCCGCGGAGGCGATGGCGTAACGGTCGCGCGCGACGAGGACGAGTTTGCCGCGCACGACAAGATCGGCGAGGAGCGATTCAAGCTCCTGGCGCTGGCGGCCACGCAGAGAAAGTTCGCGGATCAGCTGTTTGTATCCGGCGGCGCGCTGGGGCTGGGCTTCGATGTGTTGGAGCAGATCGCTTTCAGAGATCATTCGTCGCTGTTGTGATGGTATCGCGTCCGCGGCCGATGTGCGAATCCGGCAATGGGAAGCGGCTGGTTGGGCGAGCCGGAAGACCGTTGCGGGGAGTACGCTGGTTGCGGCTTTGCAGCCGGTGCGGAAAATTTCCGGGGAGTGAGCTATAGTTCACACAGGGTATCAAGAGCACGCCTTTGTTCGAGACCAACCGGCCAGGGAATCCGTTGGGCGGTTCAAAACAGTGATGGCACAGAGAACGGCGAGGCAGGGGCAGCCCTGCTTTCGGAAAGGACTCACGAGAACATGTGGAACCCCTCAACACAGTCCGGCAGCAATAGTCCGGCGCCCGGGGACGCGCAACGCCAGCCCTCGACAGCGTCTCCGGCAGCGGAGTACAACAACAGCGCGCCGAAGGCGGCGAACTTGACGGCGGCAACAGGCTCCGAGCAGGCAACGATCGGAAAGTCCCTTGTCATTAAAGGCGAGGTGACGGGATCGGAATCTCTCTACATCGACGGCACGGTGGAAGGTTCGATTCACCTGCCGGGAAACCGCGTGACGGTGGGACGCAATGGTGTGATCGCGGCCAATATAACGGCCCGCGAGGCGGTAATTCTGGGCAAGGTACGGGGCAATGTCTCGGCAACGGACCGGGTGGATATCCGCAGCGAAGGATCGCTGACCGGCGACGTGGTCGCACAGCGCATCAGCATCGAGGACGGCGCGTTCTTCAAGGGTGGGATCGATATCCGCAAGCCGAACGCGGACGAGAAGCCGCACCCTTTGTAGACGCCGGGTGGCGCCTTCAAGGGATGGTCGCGGATACAAAGGCGGCACGCGCCCTGGGACGAGGTATCCCAGGGCGACGGATCGGAATGGCCCGGTAGAGGTGCTGCCGGGCCGCAGTCTTCCACGGCCACAAATTGGAACTGGCCGGGGTTGGAACCGCCGGATAAAACGAATTCAAGTGGCCAGAAATCCGGCGCAACCAAGCGCGGCATTGCTTTGAGCCAGCGCGAGTTCCACAAGGTGGGTACTGAATATGCTCGAGAAAGTGCTGAGCCTGTTTACGCTTGGTTGCCGGCACTCTCACCTGTCGGTGCCGTTTTCCATGGAAGTGGCCCGGCAGCGCCAGGCGCACCTGGACTGGAGCGAAGAGGTGCTGCCGGGCTGCTCCCACTATGTTGTGTGCCTGAATTGCGGACGGCGCTTCGGCTACGACTGGAGCGCGATGAAGATGATCAAAACAAAGCTGAAATCGGCGGGATAGGGAGCGGATTGGCGGCGGACCGCGGGTGCCATGATGCCGGGCGGGAGTGGAGCCAGGACCATTCCGCGGAAAGTGCTTGTTGTCATGGGGTGCAACGCCCCATCTGCCCGGGAACTGCGGCAGTGACCTGGGCAAGGCGCATCCAGCCTGGAACCGTCTAGGCGCGCTTGAGTCCGAAGCGGGCGAGAAGAGACGACAGGAACCCGCTCAATCCCAGCAGGTGCGTGATGAGCAGGTAAACGAAACCAAAAGGAATAAGAACGGCGAGGCCGCGCAGCACCGGTGAGCCCAGGTGCAGGCGCCACTCGACCAGCAATGCGAATGCGGCGGCGGCCAGGGCGGCGGCCCAGAGTTTGAAGACACGCGCCGCGGAGAACGCAACCTGGCCGATGCGGGCCTGCAATCCACGGCGCAAGAGAATAAATTCCACCCATCCGGCGATGCCAGCCGAGGCGGTCAGTCCGGCGACGCCCCAGTTGTGGTCGATGCCCAGGGCGCGCGGCAGGGGCAGGGCGAGAAGATAGCCGAGGCAGAGGGTGAGGGCGACGCGCACAAGAGCAAAACGCAGCGGGGTGCGGGTATCGCGAAGGGCGTAGAAGGTGGAGGAATAAAGGCGGCCCATCGTCTGCGCCAGCAGACCTACGCCGGAACCCGCCAAGGCTGCCCAAACGAAGAGGACGTCCTGTTGCCCGAACTTTCCGGTGCGGTAAAGGGTGGAGGCGACGACGTTGCCGAGGGCGGCAAACGCCATGGCGGATGGAATGACGAAGAAGGAAATCTTTTCCAGACCGGCGGCAAGGCGGGTGCGCAGGGTGAGGTTGATCTCGTCGCCGGTGCCGATGGCGCGGGACATGGCGGGCAACTCGGCGGCGGAGACCGACATTCCAAACAACGAGACAGGCAGCATGTAAAGGGTTTGCGCGTAAGTGAGAAGCACGTTTCCCTTGGGAAGGAAGCTGGCTAACTGGAGGTCGATGAAGCCGGAGATTTGAAAGACGCCGCGGCTGATGAAGACCGGGACGAAGGCTGCGACGACGGCAGCAACGTGAGCGGAGCGCAGATCGACGTGGCCGAGGAGTGGGCGCAGATAGGTATAGACGGCCGGAGCCTGCACGGCAAACTGCAGCACGGCTCCGGCGACCGAGGCCCAGGAGATGGCGTAGGCGAGCGCGACGGTGCCCTGGCCGCGCCATCCGCCCTGCCAGATGAGAGCGGCGATGATGACCACGTTCATCATTACGCCAGAGGCGTAGGAAAGAAAGAACCGGCCATGGCTGTTGAGCACGCCAAGGCACCAGGCGGCAAAGACGAGCAGCCCGGTGCCGGGAAAGACAATGCGCACCAGAGCGATGGTAAGGGTGCGTTTTTCACCCTGGAATCCTGGCACGAGCAGGCTGACGAGCAGCGGAGCGCAGAGAATTCCGAGAGCGACGATGAGGCTGGCAACCAGGGCGAGCAGGGCGAAGATGGCTTCGGCGAGTTCGCTGGCCTGGCGCTGGTTTCCCTCGGCGTGGAGGCGCGCGTAAACGGGAATGAAGGATGCAGAGAGCACTCCTTCGCCCAGCAGGTTCTGCAGCATATTGGGCACGCGAAAGGCGGCGCGATAGGCGTCGGCGGCAAGCGAGGTGCCGAGATAGTGGGCGAAGAAGCGCTCGCGGATGAGTCCGCTGAGGCGGCTGAGCAAAATTCCGGCGGCAACCATGGCAGCCGCTGCTTTGCCCCTGCGAGGCGTCGGAATTGCGTCGGAAGGCGTTTCCATCATGGCTATGAAGGCGGCTTGGAATGATTGTACATGCTCGATTGAAGTTGGCGGGCAGCAGAATGCGCCTGAATCATGCGCGCCACGCGCCGGATTCAGTACAATGGCGATACACTGATCCTCCAGGGGTATTTCTTTATGGTCCACGCATGGCACGACATCAATCCGGGTGAAAACATCCCGACTGAATTTAACGCGGTCATTGAGATCCCTTTTGGTTCGAGCGTGAAATACGAGCTGGACAAAAGTAGCGGGCTGATCAGGCTGGACCGGATTTTGTATTCTGCGGTGTACTATCCGGCCAACTACGGATTTATTCCGCAGACTCTGGCCGAGGATGACGATCCGCTGGACGTTCTGGTGTTCTGCCAGGAGCCGGTGGTTCCGCTGACGATCATCCAGGCGCGCACGGTGGGTTTGATGACGATGATGGACGGCGGCAAAAAGGATCACAAGGTCATTGCCGTAGCCAGCAAGGATCCGGAGTTCAACGGCTACGCCAATGCGAAGGCGATGCCGCCGCACCGGTTGATGATGCTGCGGCGCTTCTTCCAGGACTACAAGATACTGGAGGGCAAGGCGGTGGAGGTGGATGAAGTTGAGCCTCCGGAAACAGCATACCCGGTGATTGAAGCCGCGCTGGCCAGCTACAGCAAGCGGAGGCGCAAGGGATTCGGGAAATAAAGATGAATGGAATTTGCCGCGGCGGCCCAGCGAATGGGACGCCGTTTTTCGTGGGCGAACCTGCATGTCCGCGAGAAACATGGGACGCAAAGAAGCGCGGGCTGGGAGCCCGCGCCGGGATGCGAAGAACGGGGAACAGTTAGAACCAGGAAACCGATTTCTTTTTCTGCGGCGGCGTGCTGGAGTCGGCTTGGCCGGCGGCTGCAGGCGCGGCATCCTTGGGCTTTTTTCCACTCTTGGCGGCCTTGGCTTCAGCGGCCTTGCGCTGAGCCTCCTTGCGGGCGAGTTCTTTCTGCTTTCTGGTTTCCTTGCTCTCGAGTTTGGCTTCTTTCTTGGCCTCGCGCTTTTTCTGAGCCAGATATTTGTTCCGTTCCTTGCGCGACATGTGGCTCAGCTTTTCCTTCTCAGCGGCATCAGCGGCGGCTTTGGCTTCGGCGGCGGCAACGGCAGCCTTGCGGTCGTTTTCGGCCTTCTCCTTGGCATCGACCTCCGCCTTGGCAAGGCCGAGGCCGGAGGTATTGTCGCCCGGTTTCAGGCGGGCTTTCTTATCCTGGCCGACGACTACGACCGTCTTCTTTTTGCCGACGCCGAGTTTGCCACGGACCTGCTTGGTCTTGGGACCGGTGTCGCTGGTGTAAACAAGTTTGGTCTGGTTGGGGCTGGCGCCGCTATCGGTGTAGCCGGGCTTGATGTCGATGTAAGCCTCTTCCCGCAGCTTGGTGAGGTAGGCGCGCAGAGAGGGTTGCATCTTCTGGGTGTAGAGCTGCTCCTGGATTTGGTCGCGGACGCGATCGAGGGGTGGAGTACCGGCTTCGATATGGTCGTTGACGCGAAGGATAATGAAGCCCTGGCGGGTGTGGATCGGCTGGGTGAAATCGCCGGTCTTGAGGGCGAAAGATTTTTCTTCGAGTTCCTTGGCGAGATCGTTGCGCTTGAAGTAGCCGAGATCGCCACCCTGCTCGGCGGTGGTGCCGTTGGACTGGGTGCGGGCGAGTTCGTCGAACTTGGCGCCGCCCTTGAGCTGCTGATAGATGGCCTCAGCCTTGGCTTCGGCCGTGGCCACCTGCTCGGCGGTCGGCTCCTCCAGCGTGCTTTCCTTGCCGGGCTCGGGCTTGGGAGCGCTGGGATTATTCGCAATCAGAATTTCGCTGAGGCGGAGACGTTCGGGCTGGGCGATCTCGGCCTTGTGTTCCTCATAAAACTTCTGCACTTCTTCGCGCGTGACCTGGATGTGGCTGCCGACTTCCGAGCCGATCACTTTCTGGGTCAGAATGCCGTTTTTGGTATTCTGCTTGAACTCCTCCCAGCTGACGCCCTGCGATTCGGCGAGCTTCTGGAGGTCCTCCATTGAGTTGGCCTTCATTTCCCTGCGCAGGTCATCAAGGCGCTTGACGAGATCGGCGTCGGCAGAAATTCCCAGGTCGGCCGCCTTCTGGATAAGCAACTGCTGGTCGATGAGATCGCGCAGAGAGTTGGCCGCGCGATCCTCAATCTGCTTCTGCGACAGGTTCTGTTCCTTGGAATCCTGGGCGGCCTGCTCATGGTTGCGGCTCAGATCGCTGCGGGTGATGATCGAGTTATTGACCCGCGCGACGATCTCCTCGACAACGCTATCCTGCTGCGCGAGGACGGGCAAGGCGAAGGAACAGAGGGCGATCAGAGGCAACAAAAGCTTTTTCATTGAAATCCGGGCCGCGTTGCGATTCCAGCCCGGCATGGGGGGAACGCCGCGAAAAGTTTGAAGGTACAAGACAAGCTATTGTAACTCCCGGCAACCACATCAGCCAGAGGACGCCGGGTTTGCCAATCCGGAATAGCGGCGCGAGGTCCACCGGAACGGCGCCAACAGGGGCACAACCCGCGATTTCTGCCGAGGTTGCCGGCGGGCAGGGCAGAGCTAGGCGTTGCGGGAGATGGCGGCCACCGACATATCGTTATCAATGTGCCGGCCGGCGTGGACGGTTGCGGAATCGAGCACAATGCGGCAGAGCGGCTGGGCGACGCGGGGAACACCGGCTACGGCCTTCAATATGCCCTCGGCACCGAATTCCGGGCTGCGGCCAATGCATTCGAGGACACCGCTCTCGCTGCGCGCCTCGACCACCCCGCGAGAGGCTAACAGCAACGCGCCGCCGCGGGGAAGGACGCGAAAGGCGGCATCATGAGCGAAATGGGAGAAGAGTCCGAGTGGCAAGCCGGTGGACTCAAGCAATTCGCTGGAGTCGGCGGTGAGGAGCAGGCCGGGAACGGTGCCGGCATTGATGTAGGTGAGGATGCCATCGTCGCCATGGATGGAACCGAGAAATGCCGGCGCCATGTGGGCGCGTCCGGCGGCTTCCAGGATGGCCCGGTTGAGGCGCTGGCAGAGCTCGGATAGAGCCTCGGACTCGTTGTTGCCGCCGGATAACAGCTGCGGGGTGTGGGTGTGAAATTCGTCTTGCACGAAGGCGGCCAGGTCCATGGCATTGGTTCGCTGTCCGGCAATGTCGATCAGCAGAAATACCAGGTGCAGGCGGTCGATGGCGAGCGCGTCAAAAAAATCGCCGCCAGTGCGCGCGCGATGATAGAGCAGATCCAGACGCAGGTTGTCCACTACCGGTGCAACCAGTGGCACCGGGGTGCGCGACGGAGGAGCAGGCCGGGTTAGGAAGCGGGGCAGCCTCATCGGAATCCGTGGCTTCAAAGTAGCATGTTTGAGCGGCCACTGCCACCAGCCTATGTGAGCCGGGCGGCTTTGGGGTATTGTGATTCCCGGCGCCATTTCGGGAGGCCAGATTGGGAGTTGAGGTAAGACGCATTGCATTGCTGCTGGCGGAGATTGTGCTGGGTGCCACGCTTCTGCATGGGCAGCAGGCGGAGGCTCTGACACCATGGCAGGAACCGGTGCTGCAGCTTCCGGGGAACACCGCACTGCCACCCGCGCCACAGCCGCTGGATGCGGCGCAGCGCCATGGACCGGCAGCACGGTTGTACCGCGCCCTGCGTTCGGTGGAACTGGATGAGAGCAAAGTGTTCCATGTACGCGAAGCGGTGCTGGATCGCGGCGAACTGCACCTCTATCTGACCGACGGCACCATTGCATTCACCCGCGACGTTCAGGGAGAAGTGACGGGAGCGTACTTCGAGGGCGAAGGCGAGGTTCTGATGCATCCGCCGGACTTGACCGAGCACGCCTCGCTGGGGCTATTCTCCGGTCTGGGCGTGCTGGACGAACAGTTCTCGGCAGCGTACCTGCGCTTTAACAGCGACCTGGCGGGCGAACTGAATCCCTATTTGCGCGAGAGTGAAGAACCGGGGGAGTTTGTCCACGCACATGGCGCGAGCGCGCAGGAACTTGCCGGGTTGGATGGGCTGCGTTTGCTGGAGAGCTATACGGAAGATGCGTCCCTGGCAAAAGACGACCACTTTCTGCACGCGCGGCTGGCGACGCGGCTGGGCAGCCTGGACGTCTATGACGATTCGCAGGCAGAAGATCAGATCAAGGTAGCGTGCCTGAGCCGCAGCGGGATGGATCTCTACTTCGATGTGTGGATGGCGTTTCCGGGACTGGAAGCGCGCCGGCGCGGACAGAGCCGGGTGATCGATCCGGCCAGCTCAGCCGAGGCGGTTCCGGTGGAGGCCTTCCGCATCGATACCACGCTGGCGCCTCCCGAGACCCTGGAGGCAACCGCAGAGCTCGATGTGAAAGTGCGGAACGGCGGCCAGAAGCTGCTGAACTTTGAACTCTCGCGCTGGCTGCAGGTGAGCGCGGTGAGCGTGGACGGCGTGGATGCGGAATTTCTGCAGAATGAGGCGCTGAGCGGCAGCGCGCTGGCACGGGTCGGGAACGACCTGGTAACCGTGGTGATGCCAGCCACGCTGCACGCAGGAGAGCGTCACCGGTTGCGCTTCCACTACGCCGGCGCGGTGATGCAACAGGCCGCGCCGGGGCTGCTGTATGTGGGCGCGCGCGGTACCTGGTATCCGAATCGAGGCATGCAGATGAGCCTCTTCGAATTGAAGTTTCGCTGGCCCAAGGCATGGACGCTGGTGGCCACTGGCCGCTGCACCTCGACTCGCGAAGAAGGCGATGCGCGGGTAGGGGAGTGGAATTCGGAGGAGAAAATTCCGCTGGTTGGATTCAATCTGGGCAAGTTCGTGCGCGCCCGGGAGCAGTGGGACGGAATCGAGGTGTCAAGCTATTCCGCAGGTGTGGTGGAGGAATCACTGGTAAAAGCGGCTCCGGAACTGGCCGTGGAAGCTGCCACTCGAAACAGCGCCATCGCCAGGCGCTCGGCCGAGGCAATCGAGAAATACGTGCACTGGTTCGGTCCCTATCCGTATAAGAGTCTGGCGCTGACCCAGATGCCGGGGCCGGTTTCGCAGGGGTGGCCGACGATGGTGTATCTAAGCAGCTTTGCCTACCTGAGCGACGGCGAGCGTCAGGCATTGAACTTGAATGATTTCCAACGCCTGATGTACGGCGGATTTATGCAGGACCACGAAACGGCGCACCAGTGGTGGGGCGACCGTGTAGGCTGGAAGAACTATCGCGACCAGTGGCTGATGGAAGCTCTTGCCAACCTGAGCGCGCTGATGATTCTGGAAGCCAAGCAACCAGCACGGGCACGGGAGTTGCTGGAAGATTACCGGCAGGAGCTGCTGCAGCGCAACGCGGCCGGCAAAAGCTATGCGGACGCCGGACCGGTAACCCTGGGCTATCGGCTGTCATCGTCCGTGTTTCCCAACGCCTATCTTCCGGTGGCCTACGGGCGGGGCCTGTGGCTGCTGGTGATGCTGCGCGATTACTTTGCGGATTACGAGAAACTGGAAACGCCGCCGGCGAACATGGCGGAAGGCGGCCGCTTTCTGGCAGCCCTGCGCGAGTTTGGCAAACGCTATGCCGGGAGCACGGCGACCACCGAGGACTTCCGCAAGGTGCTGGAGGAATTCCTTCCGCCGAAGGCGCGCTTTGACGGTGCGCAAAGCCTGGGATGGTTCTTCGACGAATGGGTGCGCGGCAGTTCGGTGCCTGAGATTAGATTGAAGCAGGTAGTGCTGAAGAGGCGCGTGAACCTGACGATCGCCAGCTTCACGGTGCAACAGCAACGATGTCCGGAATCGCTGGTGACTTCGGTGCCGATCTTTGCGGAGTTGGCGGGAGGCAGACTCGTGAGTGTGGAGCGCGTCTTCGCCGACGGCACGGAATCACACTTCGAGCTGAAAGTTCCTCCAGGAACGCGACGACTGTTGGCTGATCCGGAGAGGAAGCTGCTGCGGCTGTACTGAAAGAATTTGCGAAGAATTCTCCGGCGGATATCCGAAACAGAAATGCTTCCGCTATAATCGGTGCAGCCAGAACTACGGAGAGATGGCCGAGTGGCTGAAGGCGGCGGTTTGCTAAACCGTTGTACGACCAAAAGTTGTACCCGGGGTTCGAATCCCCGTCTCTCCGCCAGAACTTCTAACTGCCTTCAGCATAAGCACTTACCGTTCGAGTTTCCTTATTCAACTACATTGTCCAGCGTTGTTTTGTGCTTCCAAGGTGCATACTAGGTGCATTTTCCAGAAACTGCATGGCTTCGACCGCGTCTGCATCCGCCGTCTTGATGTAGCAATTTTGCGTCACCGCTACGGTGGAATGGCGGAGAATCCGCTGTATGGTTTCGTCTGAAACTCCCAAACGATGCAGATTCGTTGCTAATCCACGCCGGAAGGCGTGCCAGCCGTGCCACTCTACGCCGCACTTCTTGAGGGCTGGACGGATCACGTCCACTGCAAGCGCATCGAGGTTGAGAGGCTTTCCTGCAATGCTCTGGAATACGAGCCCATTGCAAGGGTTCCCCGATGCAGATTCAGTCGCTCGGCAAGTTGCTTGATGACGGGCACGGGCGCGCGACTCTTGCGGGTCTTTGGCTCTTGCCGGTGGCTTCTCCAGTAGGACTGCGAGATGCGAAGCTGTTTGCCGTCGTAGTCTTCCCATCGGAAACCGCGCAACTCGCCTTTGCGTGCCCCTGTGTAGGCCGCCGCCGCAACGATAGTGGCCGCCGGTTCCGGGAGCACTTTGAGCATCTGCGTGACCTCCTCAAAGGAATAAGCATAGGTGTCTGCCGCTGCTCTGGCTGACGGCAATACTGTGTCAAACATCGGGTTCTGGAAGCGAATCAAACCCTGGCGCTTGGCATACCGAAACACTCCCGACATGAATGCCTTGATGTGCTGCAACGTCGTTTTGCTCAGGTCGTGTGTCTCGGCAATGTCCGTCAAGATGCGTTCCCCGTCCATGGTCGTGAAGTCGCGCAACGCTACTGCGCCATGCGGCTTCAGGTAAGACTTCCACAAGTTGCGGTATCCGTGGAACGTACTCACGCGTTTCTGTCTCTCGATTGAAGGCAGGTAGCAAACCTCGACGAGTTTCTGAAGCGACATCACACTCTGCGGAGTCGTCCGGCTGTCATTCACTGGCTCAAGCTGTTCTTCGGCTAGCTTCCGCGCCGCTGCTTTGGTGCGGTACTCTCCGATAGCTTCAACCAGTTTCCGAGCCTTCTGCACTCTGGTGATGCTTCCATCAAGCATCTGCTGGTTGTCGTAGTATCTGAGCATCCAGAGATTGCCCTTTCTGTAAACGTATCCTTGTTGGTGGCGGGTTCTCTTCATCAAAGTACCTTTCCGAGAATCTGCCCTGCGTTCCTGTTGCTGCCCGAAATGATACGCTTCTCTGCCCACTGGTCGAGCTCAACACTTCCCCAGCGGAAACGGACGTACTTGCCGAAACGAATGTGCGGGATCGGATCGGAGGCGCGGGAACGTACCTGCTCCCGAATCCACGACTCCGGCAGCTTCCAACGCTTTGCCAGTTCGGGGCAGTCGATGAACTCGAATTCTTGGTGCAATCCTAAGGTGTTCATGCTTCACCGTTCGCGCAAGGCGGGAGTTCGCCTTCATTCAGTTGCCCAGTTTGCTGTCGCTGAACATAGTCGCTTTGTCGCTTCAAGAATTGTCTTCGGCGCTCCCAGTCTTCATTAGTTTGTGGGCTCAGGCTCTTACTTTTTGCGAGCGATTTTGTTTGTGCTCTCAGAACCTGCACATCATAGGGCGCCGACTTCTTTTCTTTTTCATGTTCTTGATGATCGGGCGATTGCAGTTCGCCCATTGCGTGCGTGACCGTCGCCCTTTCTTGGTCTTCCGGTTCGCCCTTATGCCTCCCCAAAGGGTGTATGCGATTCGCGGATTCCTCGATTTCCTGAAGCTTCCTTATGTTGATTGCATAGTGCGTGGTATGCCGTCGTCCGCCAAGCCGCGAGCCTACCGCGTAGATGATTTGCTGGGCTTCGAGTTCACGTAGGACTTTCTGGACAGTGCGGCGCTTAAGGCCGGTGCGCCGGGCAATGGTAATGACCGATGGGTACGCTTCCTTGCCATCGTCGTGCGCATACCACGCGAGTTGCTGGAGCACCGCCTTCGCCGCTGGCCTCAGCGGGCATTCCGATGCCAAGTTGTAAATGTCTTTGCTCACGCAGGCAGTGTTGCTCTGGTGTGGGGAGCAGTTCAAAGGGAAAGCGCGGAAGGCGAGTGCGATTGACGGGCGGAGCTAGAAATTGAAGATTTAACTTACTTAAACGGTGCGTATTCGCGTTCGCTCTTTGCTAATTCTTGCGAACGCGAGTGGCGACTAAATGGGTTTTCTTAGCTTAGGGGTGCAAATCTTTGAAATGTACTTCTGGATTTGTGACCTAGCGATGCGACTCTGGTATGCGTCAAACCAATTGGCCTGTTCCACTCGGAATTCCTTCTTGTCCCAATTATCGAGCCACCGTTGCGGCATGTTCACGGGCTGTTTTTGAAGGTCCCGGCAGATGGATTCAACGTAATTCTTGGTTCCTTCATACTTTGGAAACAATTTGAGAATTGCTTGTCTTCGCTTCAGACGATCAGAGTCCTGCCGCCTAGCCTTGTGCTCCATTTCGCGGAGCACGCGGTATCCGTTCTTTAGTTCGTGAACATAGGTGATCGCGGGGGTGTGATGCTCGCAGAAACAGATCTTTTTTTCTTTGTACGGTTTGAAGTCGTAGTCCTGCCAGGGAGCGCCACCCAAGCAGCCTGGAATGCTGCAAGTTCTTTCTTCAGGCTTCCAAACTTCAGTGAACGTAGGTTCGTCTGTGATTCCGTGTTTGCGCAAGTATTGCAGAAGGTCGTCATAGTTTCGCTTTGCAACCCGCGTGACGATCATCTCAAAATGAAGCTTGCAGAACGGCCCGCGAGGGGGCGGAAAGCTCGCGGGCAAAAGTTCCGTTGGCGGTTCACTGCAGGCCTCGATTGAACATTCCGGCTGTTTGAAGCCAGGTCTCAGTGTCAGGTCATCGGGATGTTGCTTATCAGAGGTCAATGGATTCGCCTTCTCGGGTGCTTTTTAATCGACTACGGCAACGCCACCACGGCCGCAATCTGCTCCGCTACGCTCATCCCGTCCTTGACTTTTTCCGCCATCCGGAAGAGCGCCTTGCCGCCGCTCCGCGCCGCCCACAGCTCGGAGCGCTGACGGTCTTCACCACTGCGCCGGGCTAAGCTCTTAGGCCTCCTCCGCATCGATGTCGCCCAAATCAGCGGCAAGAGCCCCGAGATAGTCGTCGAGGGCTTGGTTCACGAGAGGAGCCGTCTCAATCACTGCCCGCCACCACTCGCTCGCCGAAGCCTTCAGCCTCTGTGCGACGCCCAACTTTGTGTGGAACCTTACTGCCATCTCTCTCTATGGCTGATTTAAAGGTCGGAGTGCTTCTGTGTGGACGTCAACAATTCGGCTTTCCGGTAGCTGCGGAATACATGCATATATGCTATGCATGTATTCCGCAGCAGCCTAGAACGGCGTGCGGCGATCTGTGCCGCGAGCACGTCGGCGGCGCCAAATCTCGTACGCGAATCTCTGGCGCATTTCCTTGGGTGTGTCGTGAATCGTTTTACCTCCGGCGTCGTAGCTGCCTCGGGTGTGCCGCGTCACGGCTTCGGTGTACTGAGCAAGCGTGCGGGCGCCGGGATTGTACTGGCGGGTCCGCTTGCCCTTTCCGGCGCGCGCCATAGCCTTCCCCAGCCTGGTGTTGCACGATTTACAGAGCCAGCGGAGATTATCCGGCGCACCGTTCGATTCGTCGCCGCCGATGTGATCGACGACAACAAAACGGGTGGAATTGTAGAGAGCACACCTCGCGGGCAAAGGTGGACAGCAATCAGGAGCGTTGGCCCGATACCTCTTTGCCCGGTCGGTGATTTCGTGGGCAGGCTTTCGCCACGATGCTCCGTATTCCGAACGGGCGGCTATTCCCCCGATTCGTCGCCCTCGTCTTCGTCCTCCTCGACGGGTGTAACGATATCGGCGATTTCATCAAGCTGCGATTGCAACTCCTCGTTTTCGGTTTCCAGTTCCTTGATGCGGGTTTGCAGGTCACGTCTGGTTGCTATGGACATAGTGTCCCCCTTTGCGTGCATCATGGCAGCACGCAGAAGGCGCAATCTAGCCATGAAAAGTGAGCAGATTTGTAGCGTCACAAAATCAGATCGCATTAATTGTGCGTGGCGTCACGTTTCCGGTTCGCCGACCATCCGGCCAGAATCTTAGATCGTGGTATCTTCCGAGTTGGTTTCAGAGGACGAAAATTCCCGAATGCGGATAGTGAGTGCCTTGGCCTGTTTTAGACAGGTACCGCCCAAGGGATACCTTCGGCGTGAGTGAGGACCCTCCGCCAAAACAATGTGGGCGCGTGTGGCGAGCGTGGCCCCCTTTGCGATTGTCCTAGAGGCAGTCCTCAAAACTCCACCCTGAAATATGCTGGGTCGCCGGCTTGGTTCGTCACCTCCAGCAAGTAGTCTCCGTTCTCAGTCAGGCTACAAGGAAGCATGGCCGAGAGCTGCCAGGGACTCAGGTAAGTCGTTGTCAGTAGGCCGCAACCCACCAAGGATACCTCTGATTCAGGCGTAAAGCCCGTTCCAATCAAGAGCAGTGGGTATTCCCCATTGACCAGCGCGGAGACCGTGGCCGCCGAGATGTTCGGCACCGGAGCTGAGCTCATTACCGCAAATGGCTGGGCGGCGGAGATGCTCGGATTGGGTACGGAATTGGCTACTGTCAACAGAGCAGACCCCTCGGCTGCAATGTCCGAAGCCAGGATGACAGCCCTCAATTGCGTCCCGCTCACGAACATCGTTTCACGGGGAGAGCCGCGTGCCCTTGAATAGAGAGTGCCATCCATGTCGAGAACTACATGTCGCACTCGCGCAAGGTCTATCACCGCAGATCTTCTCCTTCGGGCGACCACCGGCCTTGAGGACCAAAAAGACGATCCAGCGCCGAGTCGAGTACGCCCAGGCGCTGTGCGAAATCCAGGATTGTGAAGCGGCGTCGCATATAACAACACTGCTCATAACTCAGGCGCAGGCGCGAACGTGAAATGCCGATCTGCCCCGGATCGAAAGGGCAGCCCGCACGTCGCAACATTTCACGCAATTCATGGAAGGGGATTAACTGTGCGGCGAGCTTCGATCGAACCTCCTCCCAATTTTCCTGAACCCGCTTTAACTGGGTACCAAGAGTATCTCCCGAGACGTACTTAGCAAGGGTTTCTTGCTTCGCTCTCTCCACTAGCGGTCCCGGCTCAAACAGTTTGGATATCCCCTGCTCCAGTACATCCATGGAAGGCCACGCTCTGACCGCAGCTTCGATATTGATGGCACGCAGGTCTGTGTGTAACAGGTCTTCATAAAGCGCCAATGAAGCCAGGACACCAATGGCCACCTGAAAGCCGTGCGAAACACCTTTGCCGTGGAACGTGTGATGTTGCATTTCCCAGAGATGGCTGAACTGGTGCTCGGCTCCCGCCGCGGGCCGGCTGGAAAGATAGGCTTGCATTGCGAATCCACTGATCACCAGTCCATTTACCAGATGGCGGAGGGCCTCGGGATTTCCGGCGGCAATCTCTTCTGGCGCACCAATCGAGGAGCGGAGAGAGCTCTGCACAGCTTCCCAGGTACGCATATCGATCGGCTCAATCCCCGTCGCATCCGCCAGAATCCAGTCCGCGCCGGCCACAACCTTAGCCATCAGGTCACCATAACCCCAGGCATTCATTACGGTGGGGGCCTGTGCGATGACGTCGAGATCGGCCAAGACGGCTTGCGGGGCGCGACAATCAACCGTACTCTTGGATCCGTTTATGGTAATGGATGCGCCGGATGCGGCATACCCGTCCATGGAGGCTGCTGTCCCGACAACCATATAAGGACGTTTGGTCTGATAGGCCGCCACTTTCGTGAGATCGTTGATCGTTCCGGAACCGACGGCTACTGGAATAGCCGTATGGGTACTCAGTGCTGCTGCCAGTTCCGCCACGCATTTGTCGTCAGCAAAAACATGCGGGCCGAAGATGAACGGCTTCAATAAGGTTCTGTTTTCCCTCACAAAGCTCGCTTCCACATCCTGACCGCAGGCCCGATACGTATTCCCGTCTGCAACGATCAGAGCTGGCTGAGTGCCGAACATTGATGAGAATATGCCGGCGGCCCGATGGCGGATACCGTGCTCCACCGATAAGAGCTTGGTATCGCGCGCCGCATCCAAGGCCTGCTTAATGAGCTCTTGCTCCTTATCCAACTCGTCTTTGTTCACGCGATCATGACTCCTATCTCTGTTATTCAGTCACCAGCCCAAGGTAGCCTTGAAACCTGACTTCGCAATTTCAGGTGACATAAGCAGTCCCACTCCCAGTGACAAATTCTGCCCAATGTAGCCCAGCCCCGCTGTTCCCATTGCACCGAACCGTTGGATTCTTCCGGGGCTTCGCACCTTCAAGAACGGCGGTGTCAACCAGCGAGCTGGTTGGCACCACCAGATATGCATGGACCAGAGGTCTCTTCCTTGGGACAGACCTCATTCACGCCGCGCCAATCCACTCACAATCAGAAGAGGCGCTTGCGATACGCTTGGTGGTTCGACATGCGAGGCTCCGTTGCTTTCTCGGATTGGGAACAACATTCAATCCATAGCTTTGTCCGTCTTCCGCGACGAACTTGTACCCACTCATCACATTTGAAATCGCATTCGAACTGGTGCCAGGAAGTGAATCGCTCCCCGGCGATGAGCTTCCACGCTCTCCCGTCTGCGCCCCTTCGGGGCACGCAAATCTTGAGCCCCCATCCTATGCATATTTCTCCCCACACCCTGCATCTGGAGACTGTGCCCCATCTTGTTTGCTGAGGTCTTCAGAAACTTGAGGAGAAGTTCTGTACGCAGTCATCATCATTCGTTACCGGCTTCCGCAGAGCAGGGACAATGGCTGCGGTTATTCTCCCAGACCGGCGGCGAACAGTTGCATCAGGGCGTCGGCCGCGGCCTGTTCGTCTTCTCCGTCCACCAGCAATTCGATGGCGGCACCACAGCTGAGGCCACCGGCCAAGACCGACAAAATGCTCTTGCCGTTGATAGTCTTTTCCTGGTGCTTGATGGTTATAGCGGACTTGAATTTGCCGGCGTTTTGCACGAATACTGCCGCTGGGCGGGCGTGCAGCCCCGATCTGTTGTTAATAACTACCTGGCGTGCAATCATGATTTTTTGTCCCCATTTTCAGCAAACTATGATTCTATGTTCAGGCAAACTTCCTGTTCGACGTATTGCTTGATCTCTGCCGCGCTGGCCATTTCCAGGGCAGCCGTGGCTATGCACCCGGCCTCTTTCCTGTTCAGCCGGCGGATCATGGCGCGCGCCTGCAGTATCGCACCGGCACTCATGCTGAATTCGTCCAGTCCCATTCCCAGCAGGAGCGGGACAGCGGCCGCTTCCCCGGCCATTTCGCCGCACATACCAACCCATTTTCCGGCCCTGTGCCCGGCGGTGATCACTCCTTGTATCAGGCGCAGAACTGCCGGGTTGAAAGGCTGATAGAGGTAGGCGACCTTTTCGTTCATCCGGTCGGCAGCCATGGTGTACTGGATCAGGTCATTGGTGCCGATGCTGAAGAAGTCGACTTCCCGGGCGAATTGGTCGGCCATCACGGCCACCGCCGGTATCTCCACCATGATGCCAACTTCCATCGCCGGGTTGAAGGCGATGTTCTCCCGGCGCAGTTCCCGCCTGCCTTCTTCCAGAAGGCGGTTGGCGTCCCGAAGTTCCTCCAAGGTGGCGATCATCGGGTACATGAGCTTGATGTTTCCGTAGGCGCTGGCCCGGAGAATCGCCCGGAGTTGGGTCTTGAACAGCGCGGTCTGGTCAAGGCACAGGCGAATCGCCCGGTGGCCGAGGAATGGATTGAGTTCCCGGGCCATGGCAAGGCAGGGTAATTCCTTGTCCCCGCCGATGTCCAGGCTGCGGATGACCACCGGCCGCTCGCGGCCGAACAGCAAGGCGACCTTCTTATAGACGGCAAACTGTTCTTCTTCGTTGGGAAGTTCATTCCGTCCCATGTACAGAAACTCGGTGCGAAACAGGCCTACACCTTCCGCTCCGTTCGCCAGGGCGACCTTGGCATCTTCGACATTGCCGATATTGGCCACCAGCTCCACCCGGCACCCATCCTGGGTGACCGAAGGTACGCCAATCAGCTTTTCATACTCCTGCCGCCGGGCATCGGCCTGCATTTTCTTCGCCTGGTAATGCCGGATCAGGTCCTCCGGTGGATTTATCAGCACCAAGCCAATGTCGCCGTCGATAATGGCGAAATCCCCCGGTTTGACAGCCGCCACCACGTTTTCCAGCCCGACGACGGCCGGAATACCCATGGAGCGCGCCATGATCGCCGAGTGGGAGGTGCGCCCGCCGACATCAGTGGCAAAACCCGCTACCTTGTCGCGGTCCAACTGCGCCGTATCCGACGGCGCCAGGTCGTGGGCCACCAGAATCACAGTTTCCGTTTTGTCCGCCGGCAATTCCGTCGAGATCCCGAGCAGACGACGCAGCAGGCGCTGGCTGACGTCCCGCAGGTCAGCGCCCCGCTCGCGGATATACTCGTTGTCGATTTCGGCAAAAAGGGCGAGAAACTGTTCGGTCACTGCCTGCACGGCGGCTTCGGCGTTGATTGCCTCCTGCCTGATCTTTTCGGCGATGCCGCCAATATATTCCGGGTCTTCCAGAGCCAAAATTTGGGCGGTAAAAATCTCCGCCTCCTCGTCGCCCAGTTTTTGCCGGGCCACTTCGCGGATGGCGGTGATTTCCCCGATGGCCTGGGCTGCTTCGGTCTCCAGCCGGGTCATTTCGGCGGGGATTTCCCAGGGTGAAAGACTGCGCTTGGTCACTGCTATTTCCCGCTGCTGCAGCAAAGACACTTTACCCAGCGCATAGCCTGGAGCGGCGGCAATTCCCCGATATTCCATTTCTTCTTCGCCTCCCGCTCGCCATTGAGCGTTATTTCACTTGGTGGGTTGGTTTGGCCTGTCCATATACAGCCTCCCAATCCCCGGTGAACCTCTTTACTCCGGCATCCGGCAGCGCCGGGACTTTGACGTAGAGGCCCCTCCAACGTTTTTTCCCAGATATCGCGCTTCGACTACGATATTCTCCGCCGTCGCCCCGCGGTTTGGACGTGCGGCATGGCCTCGTTGCCAATGACCGCGCGGGTGCCCCGCAGATGTCCAGGAAGTTTCTCCGTTCCCGGGCGATCGGCGTAGGACGGTGGAAATGCCGGAAAGAGGATACAAGGCAAAAACTCCTTCGATCACGGCGATATTCCGGCGTCAAGTAAATACAGCACTGTGCAAGCTTGCCTGCAGATTTTCTCAAAGCCTGGTCTGGTCAGCCGATGGCGCCGGGACAAAACCGGCTCTTAGACCGATGCAGCGTCACGTATCTGACTGACCGGAGCGGGGTAGTCGGCATCCGCTCCCTTGAACAGCGCCGACGTTCCCGCCACCAATATGTCAGCTCCGGCCTTGGCCGCCTACGGTATGGATCCGCTATGGATATTGCCGTCGACCGTGATCCGGAGGCCGAGTCCCTGTTCCCGAGCCGTACTGTTGACCGGTCAGGCACCCATGACCTGCAGCACCTCCTGCTTGTTCTGGGCGTGCAACAGTGAAATCAGGCTGTTGGCGTCACTGATGCGGCTCATCAACTGCTTGAGCAAGTCCAGTTGCATATGGGGGGCATTGACCGCCAACATGAAAATAATCCTGACGCCGACCTGATTGTCGGGATTTCCCATTTCATTGAACTGGACGGGATTGGCCACGATACTCACTGCGATGGCCGGAGAGATGACGTGTTCCACGTCCGTATGCGGAATCGCCACCCCGACCGGGCTTGTCGGCAAGCCGGTGGGAAACTCGTCTTCCCGGTGCAAAACAGCCTGGGCAAAGCTGGCATGAACATAATTGTTAGCCCTGAGCATTTCCGCCAATTCAGCCAGGGCCTCCTCCCGGGTTGCGGCAGCACTGTTCATTACGATCAAGTCTTCTCGAAAAAGCGTTTCAAACATCGTGTCATCCATTCTCTTCGTACGCCCGTTTGCGGCGAGCGCATTACCTGTTCATGCCGGCAGTGTGTTGCCGTAATGATGGGCAATTTCCTCCATCAGCTTTTCCGTTCCCATCCATGGATACATCAGCGGAAGCCCGTCAATGATCGGCAGTTGGGTGGAGATGTTCTTATTGCCTAACGCCAGGATGACATCCGGTTGTTCTGCTTTTTCCACGGCCTGTACATCCTGGCTGTATATATTTGCCGTCACGATCTGCACCTTCATGTTTCCCTTGGCGCACATCGCGGTCAAATCAGCACATATCTTTTCGAACTTTGAGTCTTTTGCTCCACCAACCAGTAAGATTTTCAACACCGCCACCTACTTTTCCTTAAATTCGTCAAGGACTTGCTGGGTGGCACTGATTCCCAATCGGTCGCAGCCTGCCTCCAGCAGTTCCAATGACATCTTCAGGGTCCTGATACCGCCAGCCGCCTTGACTTTCATATGCGAGCTGACGCTTTGCTTCATCAGCCGGATATCGGCCAGAGTGGCGCCGCCAGAAGCAAAACCGGTGGAAGTCTTAACGTAATGGGCTCCAGCCGCCTCGACCAGCTTGCAGGCTGTGACTTTTTCCTCGTCGGTAAGGAAGCATGTTTCCAGGATGACCTTGACAATGGCCGGCGTGGCCTGGACGACTTCGGCGATATCCTGCTCTACGATCGCGTACTGCTTGGATTTCAACGCGCCGACATTGATGACCATATCGAGCTCGCTGGCGCCGAGTTTATACGCTTCCGCCGCTTCCTGGGCCTTGATATAGGACGTATGGGTGCCGGAGGGAAAGCCTATTACGCTGCAGACCTTGGTATTACCGCCGGCGAGAATCCCTTCCGCCAGCAGGATGCTGGTGGGATTGACGCAAACAGTGGCGCAGTTTTCCGCTTTGGCGAACTCACAACCTTGCGTTATTTCTTCCACCGTCAACTGCGGCTTCAGCAAAGAATGATCGATGTATCTTACAAACTCCTCTTTTGTCATAGTCATAAGTCACTCCCCCACGGTAATCAAGATTTTGTTGAAGCTTTCTTTTCTCTGCCTGATCATTTCAAATGCATCAGCGACCTTTTCCAGCGGAAAACGATGGGTGATGACCGGGTCGATTTTGAACTGACGGTTGTAGACGTGTTCAATCGACACCAGCCATTCCTGGATTGGCGGCGCAAAGTGATAGCACCAAGAACCGGAAATGGTCAGTTCTTTGCGCAGGATGTTTTCAAATACTCCCGAGTCCAAGGTAACCTGTTTGTGGGGCGTGCCAACATAAACTACCTTGCCCTGTTTCCTGGCCACGCTGATGCAATGGTTGACGGTGACTTCTGATCCGGCCGATTCAATCGCCAGATTCACACCCTCGTTGTCGGTCAGCCGCCGGATTTCGCCGACCACGTCTTTTACCTGCAGCGGGTTGATACAGTAGTCCGCCCCCATGGCTTTGGCAATTTCCAGTTTTTTGTCAACCAGATCGATTGCGATAACTTGGGAAGCGCCCATTCTTTTCGCCCACTGCATGCAGTAGTGGCCAATCGCGCCGGCGCCGAACACCGCCACCGTTTCTCCGATTTTCAAATCGCCCCTGATCACGGCGTGCAGGGATACAGTCATTGGGTCGACGGAAGCGATTGCTTCATCCGACATATCGTTGGGCACTTTGTACGCGTTGGTGTATGTTACCTTGGCATATTCTGCAAAACCGCCGTTCGACCGTGAGCCAATATAGCCGTAATCTTTGCACATGTTGAACTTTTCGAGCTTGCAGTAATAGCACTTTCCGCATGGCACCATGGGATTTACGACCACTTTGTCGCCGACCTGAATGCCGACGACGTTTTTGCCGGTTTTCACCGTCAGACCGCCGAACTCATGGCCCAGGACCGTGGGAAACCGCCACGTCCCAGTTTTCAGAACCCTCTCGTAATCAGAGCCGCATATCCCCGCAACACTCACTTTGACCAGGATTTCGTCATCGCTAATTTCCGGCACGGCGATTTCTTCGCAACGGATATCATTGATGGCGTGCAGCACTCCAGCTTTCATCGTGTCCTTCATTTGTTATAACGCCTCTTTATTATCAAATTCTGTTTCAACGCATCTCTAGTAATCGTTGGGGCATGTGGCGGAGAGTGGATACTCCCCGCTCACACCAATGAGCTTTTACCTTCCCAAGGCAAATCCTTTTATGAATGCCCAGGTGATAAAGTTGGCCCGATCCAGATTGGCAATCTGGGTGGCGCCCTGCGGGAAAACGACGCCCGCATTATGGGCCAGGGCAGTTTGGATCGGCGAAAGGTTGGTCGCGGTAATGAGCACCAGCGCCATGACCACCGTGCCGAGCATCAAGGACCGGATTACATTACCTCTGGCCAGAGAAACAATAAGGCACAGCAAGAATGGAATTACCGCCAGATCGGCGAACGGCAACACGCGGTTGCCCGGAATAATCAGTGCGAGAGCAATCGTGATCGGTACGAGCACCAGGCCGACCGCGATTACAGAAGGTTCGCCCAGGGCTACGGCGGCATCCAGTCCAATGTAAATCTCTCTGCCTTTAAACCGTTTGGCCATAAATTCCCTCGCCGAAAGGGAGATGGGAATCAGACCTTCCATCAGAATGGCCACCATCTTCGGCATTAGGTACATTACCGCCGCCATTGTCATGGCCAGCTTGGCTACTTTGTCCGGTGTATAGCCGGCTAAAGCACCCAATGCTACGCCGATGATCAAGCCCATGGTAACCGGCTCGCCAAACACGCCGAATTTCTTCTGGATGCCTTCCGGGTTGGCAGACAGCTTGTTGATGCCAGGGATCTTATCCATCAACCAATTCAGCGGAATCGCTATCGGCAAAAAACCCAAGGCGGTAAGGTGGGGGAAAGAAATCCCCGGCATGCCGAAGAACTTGTCCACCAGTGGAGCGGTATAATCGGCCAGTACCAGCGCCAGTGCTGATGCCGCTCCGGCCGCAACCAGGGCCAGAGTCAGACTGCCAGTTTCGTACTGTACAGCTGCCCCGATGAACGCAAACTGCCAGTAATTCCATAA